>ENA-OPBO01000251-OPBO01000251.1-human-gut-metagenome-genome-assembly--contig:-NODE-251-length-48222-cov-4.590633_pt1 | contig 48222 bp, 29 predicted proteins | sample MGYA00241071_ERZ501458 | MGnify/ENA primary metagenome ERZ501458 (study PRJEB25962, sample SAMEA2042509) | human gut metagenome | biome: human gut; feature: human-associated habitat; material: faeces... | reverse complement strand
GATACAGCATCTACACACGCTACACCGACCGCTCTTACTATTATTACAGCCGCCCCAGCGTCTACACCACCTACCGCGGAGGCCACAGCTGGCGCAGCAACGGCGGCAAGAGCTGGTATAAGGGCCGCACATACAGCAGCGCTCACAAGCTGACGCCGGTAAGGACGGGCACCACAAACCACTCGGGCCACAGCGTGACGACAACCCCGAAGCCCTCTAAACCGACTAATCAGGGCCACACGGTTACGGCTCCCAAGCCTTCTACGGGCACCGCGTCGCACGGCCGTCCCACTACCAACAAGAAGCCTACAACCTCAGCCGGCAAGCCCGCTACGGGCCGTCCGTCGAGAGGTACGGGCACATCGGGCAGCACAACTGTAAAGCCTTCAGGCTCGTTCAGCGGTACAAAGCCCGTAAGAAGCACAGGAAGCAAGCCCTCGACAACGACGCAGAAAACCACTCCGACAAAGGGCTTCAGCGGAAAAAGATGACAACAAACTTATAAGAAATAGAAAATTGGGATTTGAAAACTGGGAATTGGAAGAGATTAAGAACAGCCGCTTAATTGTCTTTCAATTCTCAGTTTTCAGCTGTTTTTCCTTTTCTGTCAGTCAGAAATTGGAAAAAAATTAGTAAGTTTGCAGCTTGAAAATAACCCATAGTGCCTGACTTACAGACCAGAACAGGCAGGCTATCCACAACAGATCATGGCAAAGAAAGACAACGAACTAACCCCGATGATGAAGCAGTTTATGTCGCTGAAGGCAAAGCACCCCGACGCGCTGCTGCTGTTTCGTTGCGGAGACTTTTATGAGACATACCTTCAGGACGCCGTAGACGCCAGCAAGATACTGGGCATAACGCTCACCAGGCGCAACAACGGAGGCTCGAAAGACCCTACGGAGATGGCCGGATTTCCGCATCATGCGCTCGACACATATCTGCCCAAGCTCGTAAGGGCGGGCAGGAGAGTGGCCATATGCGACCAGCTGGAGGACCCCAAGCTCACCAAGAAGCTCGTTAAGCGAGGCATAACCGAACTGGTTACGCCCGGAGTGGCCATGACCGACAACGTGCTTAACTACAAGGAAAACAACTTCCTGGCAGCCGTCAACTTCGGCAAGACGGCCTGCGGAGTGGCGTTTCTCGACATATCTACCGGCGAATTCCTCACGGGCGAAGGCTCCTACGACTATGTAGAGAAGCTGCTCGTAAACTTCTCGCCTAAGGAAGTGCTCTTTGAGCGCGGCCGCAGGGCAGAGTTTGAGCGCTGGTTCGGCAACAAGTTCTTCACCTTCGAGCTCGACGACTGGGTTTTCACCGAGCAGTCGGCCAACCAGAAGCTGCTGAGCCACTTCGACGTAAAGTCGCTCAAGGGCTTCGGCGTGGAGCATCTCAGGAGTGGAGTGGTGGCGAGCGGAGCCATACTTCAGTATCTCGAGATGACGCAGCACACGCACATTGGCCACATAACGTCGCTATCGCGCATTGAGGAAGAGCGCTACGTAAGGCTCGACAAGTTCACCATACGCTCGCTGGAGCTGCTGCACCCCATGCAGGACGACGGCTCGTCGCTGCTCGACGTGATAGACCGCACCGTGTCGCCGATGGGCGCCCGCATGCTGAAGCGCTGGGTGGTGTTCCCCCTGAGAGATGCCCGCGTGATAGAGGACAGGCTCGACGTGGTTGAATATTTCTTCCGCCATCCCGAATTCAAAGACCTTCTCGACAGTCAGCTCCACCGCATAGGCGACCTTGAGCGCATCATATCAAAGGTTGCCGTTGGCCGTGTGTCGCCGCGCGAGGTGGTGCAGCTCAAGACAGCCCTGCAGGCCCTGGTGCCCGTAAGGCGTGCATGTCTCGAGGCAGACAACGCCGTGCTGCGCCGCATAGGCGACCAGATGGCGCTGTGCGAGGGCCTGCGCGACCGCATTGAGCGCGAGGTGAACGAAGATTCGCCGCAGCTCGTCAGCAAGGGCGGCGTGATAAAGAACGGCGTAAGCAGCGAGCTCGACGAACTGCGCAACATTGCCTACAGCGGCAAAGACTATCTGCTGAAGATACAGGAGCGCGAAACCGAGCTTACGGGCATATCGTCGCTGAAGATAGGCTACAACAACGTGTTCGGCTATTACCTCGAGGTGCGCAACATCTACAAGGACAAGGTGCCGGAGGAGTGGGTGAGAAAGCAGACGCTTGCCAACGCCGAGCGCTATATAACGCAGGAGTTGAAGGAATATGAGGAGAAGATTCTGGGCGCCGAAGACAAGATTCTGCAGCTCGAGAGCAAGCTGTTCTCCGAGCTGGTGCTGTCGATGCAGGAGTATATCCCCGCCATACAGACCGACGCCTCGCTCATAGCCCGTATCGACTGTCTGCTGTCTTTCGCCAAGACTGCCGCCGAACACGGCTACATCCGTCCTGCCATTGATGCCGACAACATTGTGCTCGACATACATCAGGGACGCCACCCGGTGATAGAGACGCAGCTGCCCGTGGGCGAGAGCTATGTGCCCAACGACATATATCTCGACGACAAGAAGCAGCAGATAATAATAATCACAGGTCCGAACATGGCCGGAAAGTCGGCTCTGCTGCGTCAGACGGCGCTGATAGTGCTGCTGGCCCAGATAGGATGCTTCGTGCCGGCAGAGAGCGCCAGGATAGGTCTGGTGGACAAGATATTCACACGTGTGGGAGCGTCGGACAACATATCGCTGGGCGAGTCGACCTTCATGGTTGAGATGACCGAGGCCGCCAACATCCTCAACAACGTTACTCCGCGCTCGCTGGTGCTCTTCGACGAGCTTGGCCGAGGCACGTCCACATACGACGGAATAAGCATAGCGTGGGCCATTGTGGAGTATCTCCACGAGCATCCCAAGGCTCAGGCGCGCACGCTCTTTGCCACTCACTATCACGAACTCAACGAGATGGAGAAAAACTTTGCCCGCATAAAGAACTTCAACGTAAGCGTAAGAGAGTCGGGCGGCAAGGTTATCTTCCTGAGAAAGCTCGAGCCGGGCGGCTCTGAGCACTCTTTCGGTATACACGTGGCGCAGATAGCCGGCATGCCGAAGAGTATCGTGAAGAGGGCAGAGACCATACTGAAGGAGCTTGAGGCCGACAACGCCCAGGTGGGCGGAGTGGGCAAGCCGTCGGCAGAGAAGATAAACATGAGCCGGCAGGGCATGCAGCTCAGCTTCTTCCAGCTCGACGACCCCGTGCTGTGCCAGGTGCGCGACGAGATACTGGGGCTCGACATCAACAACCTGACGCCCGTGGAGGCGCTCAACAAACTGAACGACATAAAGCGCATAGTTACAGGCAAATAGGGCAGGGCTGCCGCCGTGGCGCGGCGCGCGCTGTCGTGGCGGCAGAAAACCAACCCCCAACAGGTCATCATACAGCACATGGTTTTATCACTTTTGTGCATTCAGGCTTTCATACCGAATCATAATAGCCGATTTGGGTTAAAGACAAGGCGCCGCATGGCAGCCCATCAGACATTTTAAGTCTATGACTGTCGGCATGAATGAATGTCGTAAGTCATCAACATATACGCACACTGATAATAAGTTCTGCGCCGTGATTTAAATCAGAATACAATACAAAGGAGAACATTTCTCCGTGGAGAATAAAGACAAAAGAAAGGATAGCATAATCAGAAAGGAGAACAGAATAGTTGCAGGGGACAGCACTACAGCCGTAAAAGACAAAATATGCCGGCAGAAGACATAATACATTGGTTACAGCGGACAAAATACACCGGCCACAGAACACCCGACACACCGGCAATAAGCTCAACATCAGGCGTCCACATACTCCTCAAGTCAAATCAAAATTGGCTGACGCCGAACTTCGTTTCTCCATTCTCAATTCTCAATTCTCCATTAGAACAGATTTGTTTTCAAGTCAAAATATTATGCAGAAAAAGACAATATTTCTAACAAGGCGTTACATCCTTTTTATCATTTCGGTGTTTATCAACGCCTACGGCATTGCCTTCATCACAAAGGCTCTGCTGGGCACGTCGCCCATAACGAGCGTCAACTACGTGCTGAGTATGTTCACGCCCCTTACCATGGGTCAGTGGACCATCATCGTAAACCTTCTTTTCGTGGCCACAGAGCCGCTCATGATGAGCCGCTCACAGCTTCGCGCCGACCTCCGCATGTATCTCATACAGATACCCGTTACGCTCTGTTTCGGCACGTTTATCGACATATCCATGTCGTCGCTGTCGTGGCTTCAGCCCGAGGCATATCCCATGCAGCTGCTCAGCATGCTCGCCGGATGCGTCATTCTGGCGTGCGGCATAACGCTCGAGGTTAAGGCCGACGTGGCAATGGTGGCGGGCGAGTTCTTCGTCAGGGTGCTGGCAAGGCGCATAGGCGGCGACTTCGGCTACGTTAAACTTGGCTTCGACGTGGGCAACGTTATCCTTGCCTGCGTGTTCTCGATGCTCTTCATAGGCGGCATACACGGCGTGCGCGAGGGCACGGTGGCTGCGGCGCTGCTCGTGGGGCCGATAGTTCACTTCCTCACACCGTTCTGCCGCGTGCTCAACGGCGTGCTGGGCTACTCTAAGCAGACCGAAGGCAAGGCAGCCGCAGCGCCTGCCGACGTGGTGGTTACCATAGCCCGCGAGTTTGGCAGCGGCGGCCACATGCTGGGCGAGATGCTGGCGTCGAGACTCGGCGTAAGGCTCTACGACCGCGAGTTCATAAAGATGGCGGCAAAGAGCAGCGGCATCAACGAAGACTACATAAGGCGCAACGAGCAGACCATACCGTCGTTCTGGCTGAAGTGCATACTGTCGCAGGGCTACGGCACGCAGGCGGGCAGGGGACTGTCGGACGACGACGTGCTCTTCCTTGCCGAGAGCAAGATAGTGCAGCAGCTGGCCGACAAGGAGCCGTGCGTAATCGTGGGGCGCTGCGCCGACTTTGTGCTGAAGGGCCGTCCGGGCGTTGTGCGCGTGTTCTGCTATTGCGACCGTGACACAGCCATCGACCGATGCACGTCTGAATACGGCCTGGACAAGGTTAAGGCGGAGGCCGAGATAAAGAGGCTCAACAAGGCCCGCGGCACTCACTATGAATATTACACAGGTCAGCGCTGGGACGATCCGCGCAACTACGACCTGATGATAAACACAGGCTCGATGACGTTAGACCAGGCGTGCGACATCATCGTGCGCATGTATGCCAACGCCAAGGCAGGCATGAAGGCTGCCGTGGCCGGCCGTACTGAGGCCTGACGCTGCCGTGGCTCATACCCTATGGCGTGCCCGTCGGCGGCATGGTATGCATAAGTCTGTCGCCGACGCTGGCGTGCGTCGCCCTATATTGTATAACGCATTGAATTTCAGTGTATTATAAAAGGCCGTCTTTCGGCCTCTGATATGTGCTCTTTTGCCGTGCAGAAGATATGCTTTTGCCGTGCGAAAGGGCACATATCGTTTTTTGGCGGTTCGTTGCAGGTGTCTTATTTCCGCAAAATATCCCCAAAACCTGCCGCCGGCATTAAGGGTGGGTTGATGCCATGCAAGGCGTTGGTCGACACAAAATGCTGTTTTTTCGGGCAGGGCCTTTCGGTTTGTTGTTTTTTTCTTATTTTTGCACGGAGAAACGATCGGCTATTTTTACAAATAAAACAAGTGAACACATACATTTCTTGAACATTAAAAAAACTATTTATGAAGAAAATTATCCTTACATGTCTGGCGGCGGCGATGACCCTGGCAGGCAGCGCACAGGAGACGGCTACAATCGACGGAATAACTTATCTGCTCGACGGCGGAAAGGCATCGGTGATGCAGCAGAAGGGACTTACGGGCGACATCGTGATACCTGAGACCGTGAGATACGGCGGAGATGACTATACGGTTACCACCGTGCAGAACAACGCCTTCAGCGGAAACGACATTACGGGAGTTGTGCTTCCCAACACTGTTACCGTGATGGGCTCGTCGTGCTTCTCGTCGTGTTCTAAGCTTGTATCGGCAGATTTGCCCGACAACATAACTTCGCTGGGTGGCAACAGCTTCTCTTTCTGCTACTCTCTTAAGTCGGTAGACCTGCCCGAAAATCTCGTATCGCTCGGCGATATGTGCTTTGAGAGCTGCTACATGCTTGAGGCGATTGAGCTGCCGGCAGGAGTTACATCGCTTGGCAGCGCATGTTTCTCAGGCTGCGACAGGCTTAAGGCAATCAGTCTGCCCAAGGGCATCACGGAGCTTGGCTATCAGTGCTTCTACGCCTGCAAGAGCCTCACGTCGGTAACTCTGCCGGCAAGTCTGACCACTATGGGCGAGAGCTGCTTCCACGGCTGCTCGTCGCTTGGATCGGTGAAGTTTGAGGGAAGCCTGACGGAGCTGAAGAAGAGATGCTTCTATCATTGCACTTCGCTCGAGTCGATAGACATCCCGCAGGGTGTGAGGGAGCTTGGCGAGGAGTGTTTCTCGGGCTGCACTTCGCTCACGTCGGTCAGTCTGCCCGACGGCATCACCGACTTAAGGAGCAGTTGCTTCTCAGGCTGCACCGCTCTTCAGGCTATAACATTGCCCAACAGCATAGACAACATAGAGAGCAGATGCTTCGAGAGCTGCTCAGCCTTAGAGTCGATAGTCGTGCCGAGCGGCGTAACGAGGCTCTACGAAGAATGTTTCAGCTACTGCTCAAAGCTGGCTTCGGTAACCCTGCCGGAGAGTATCGAGAAGCTGTATGATGACTGCTTCAGCAACTGTACCTCGCTCAGCGGAATAGCTCTGCCTGCCGGACTTAAGAACATTGGCGCCGGATGCTTCCGCAATTGCAGCGGACTGACCTCGATACTGCTGCCAAGGAGCGTAGAGACGCTGGGCAGCGGCAGCTTCTCGGACTGCACTTATCTTGCCGACGTAACCTGCCAGTGGGACGACCCTGACGAGGTGAGCACGAGCAATTTCGTGTTCGGCGACATATATACAGAGTGCCGCCTGCACGTGCCGGTAGGCACCACGGCGCTCTATAAGGTCAAGGAGCCGTGGAGCGCATTTAAATACGTGATAGAGGCCGACGGACAGGTGGTTGACCCCGTGAGGTGCGCCACGCCGACAATAGCCTATGCCGACAACTCGCTGACGTTCGGATGCGCCACCGAAGGGGCGGAATATCATTACACGATAAGCGCGTCTGACGCCGTTGAAGGAGCCTACTCGGCCGACGGCAAGGTGGCTCTCGGCGCGGCATACGACATAACCGTGTATGCATCGGCACACGGCTATCTTAACAGCGAGGAGGCAAAGGCCGTGCTGTGCTTCATCGACGCCACGCTGAACACTGCCGGAATAAACCTTGGCGAGCGCCGCGGCGTAGTGGTAAGCTCGCATGACGGCAGCATCACCGTAAGCGGACTTGCCGACGGCGAGCAGGTTGCGCTCTACAGCGTGGGCGGCATGATGCTCTCGGCTGGCAAGGCGTCGGCAGGCAGCATAACGCTCAGCGCAGGCCGCACGGACGGCGTCGTGTTGGTGAAGATAGCCGACCGCAGCATTAAGATCAGCGTGAACAGACAGTAAAGCCACGCCGGGCCGGGTACGGCCGGGGCTCGGATTATTCATACTGCAATCGAGGTCAGGCGCATGTCAGGCGTCAGGCTTCGATTGTGTTGCATGTATGCAAGGGCGCCTGCGGCATCTGTCAGCGCATGGCAGGCAGCGGCACGTAGAGGATAAAGAGATAAAGCAAACATAAATTATACAGAAATGATACGTTACGTTGAGGAAAAAGACATCCAGGAGATAACCGCGCTCTACAACAGATACATCGTAGAGGGCGTTGAGACATTTGAGACCGAGACGCTCACCGAAGCGCAGATGGCCGAAAGGGTGGGGCACATATCGGCAAGCTGCCCTTATCTCGTGGCTGAAGAAGACGGCCGCGTGGCAGGAATATGCTATGCCCATCCGTGGAAGGAGCGCGCCGCCTACTGCAACACTTATGAGACGACGATATATCTCTCGCCCGACTTCACCCGCCGCGGCCTCGGCACCGCACTGATGCACCGCCTGATAGACGAGTGCCGCCGGCGCGGATACAAGGTGCTGATAGCCTGCATAACGGGCTGCAACGAGGCGAGCATAGAGCTTCACCGCAAGCTGGGCTTCAGTCAGGCGTCGCATTTTCACGATGTAGGCTACAAGCTCGGGCGCTGGCTCGACGTGGTGGACTTCGAGCTGAAGCTTGATTAATCCTTGTCAGATTATATGCTCTATATGTCAGCATGGCATCATTGTTGCGCGTAAGCATCATGAAGTCATGCTGACATTCTTTTATAACGGCATTTTAAGCCCGCGTGAGCCGTTTTCTCATACACGGCCCTACATCTTCATACCGAACACAAGAAAACGCGTCAGAACGGATTTTATGTCCGGCAGAAAATCCCTTTTGTTATGTTTCTTGGCTTGAACGTAATGGGCAATAAAAAAGAAATTAGGGGAAATTTTCCGAAAATTTCCCCTAATTTCCCTTATTTTCCTCTGTATTTCCCTATTTCGGCCGTTAAGCCGCAGGATATTGGTCTATTTCTCAATGCCTAGTTTCTGCATCCATTTTCCTCCCTTCATGCAGAGTATGCCTATGATTACGAACGGGATGCTGAGCAGCTGTCCCATGTTGAGCAGCATTGAAGCCTCGAAGTCTTTCTGTATGTCCTTTGTGAACTCGATGAAGAATCGTGCCGTGAAGATGAGCGTTATGCATAGTCCGAAGAAGAATCCTGTGCCCACGCGCTGCGGCTTCGTGCGGTAGAAATACCAGCCTATGACGAAGAATATGGCGTAGGCTATAGCCTCGTAGAGCTGTCCCGGATGGCGCGGAGTCATGTCGACGCGCTCGAAGATGAACGCCCAAGGCACGTCGGTTGCCTTGCCTATGATTTCAGAGTTCATGAGGTTGCCCAGTCGGATAAAGCATGCCGTTACGGGAGTTGCTATCGCCACGTTGTCGAGCACGCGCCAGATATTAATCTTTGTGCGGCGGACATAGAACCAGAGGGCGATGATTAGTCCGATGGTTCCGCCGTGGCTTGCCAGTCCCTTATATCCTATGAACTTCCACGATCCATCCTCCATGAAGTGTATTGGCAGTATCATCTCCACTATATGCTTGCCGCTCGACAGGAAATAGTCAGGATCATATAACAGACAGTGGCCCAATCTCATGCCTACTAGTATACCCACGAAACAGTAGATGAACAGCGGGTCGAACAGCTCCGGCTTTATTTTCTGTTCCTTGTATAGCCTCTTCACAATGAAATACGCTGACGCGAGTCCTAAGAGCCAGCACAATGAGTACCAAAATACAGATATTGGTCCTATGTTAAAGGCCACCAGGTCAGGATTCCATAGTATGTAGAGTAGGTTGTTCATCTTGTAGGTAATAATGTCAATGCTTATTCTTTATTGGCTTATTCACCCTTATTCGCTTTTCTTGTCTTTGCTTATTTGTTTTTCAGTTCCGAGTCGTTCCATTAACTTTCGGTTGAATATGCAAAGTAAGCCGACTATAACGAACGGTATGCTAAGCAGCTGTCCCATGTTGAGCAGCATCGAAGCCTCAAACTCTTCCTGTATGTCCTTTGTGAACTCGATGAAGAATCGTGCCGTGAAGATGAGCGTTATGCATAGTCCGAAGAAGAATCCTGTGCCCACGCGCTGCGGCTTCGTGCGGTAGAAATACCAGCCTATGACGAAGAATATGGCGTAGGCTATAGCCTCGTAGAGCTGTCCCGGATGGCGCGGAGTCATGTCGACGCGCTCGAAGATGAACGCCCAAGGCACGTCGGTTGCCTTGCCTATGATTTCAGAGTTCATGAGGTTGCCCAGTCGGATAAAGCATGCCGTTACCGGCGTTGCTATCGCCACGTTGTCGAGCACTCGCCAGATGTTGACCTTTGTGCGGCGCACGTATAGCCAAAGGGCAATGATTAGTCCGATGGTTCCGCCGTGGCTTGCCAGTCCTTCATATCCGGTGAACTTCCAAGAGCCGTCGGCCATGAAGTGTATTGGCAGTATCATCTCCACTATATGCTTGCCGCTCGACAGAAAATAGTCGGGCTCATAGAACAGGCAGTGGCCCAGACGGGCGCCTATCAGTATGCCCACGAAGCAGTAGATGAACAGCGGATCAAACAGCTCCGGCTTTATCTTCTGCTCCTTGTAGAGCCTCTTCACGATGAAATATGCCGACGCAAGGCCCAGGAGCCAGCACAGCGAATACCAGCGTATGGACATCGGCCCGAGATGAAATGCCACCAGGTTGGGGTTCCACAGGATGTAGAGTAGGTTGTTCATTTTATAGGTAATATTTATGTAGTTAGAGTAGTTAAAGGAGTTATCGCAGGCTTTGGCCTGCTAGTAGTTAAAGTCATTAGCCTTGCCTGTTGAGCAGAGCCTGTGCAGTTAACGTTTTTATGGTACGCAGGTTTAAAGGCATTTGACTTTAACTCCTGAGCGACCACAGGGAGCGGTAACTGCTTTAACTACTCTTTCAAGCCTCTTTTGCTCTTAAAGTTTATACATTAAACCTGAAGTGCATGATGTCGCCGTCCTGCACAACATAGTCTTTGCCCTCGATGCCCAGTTTGCCGGCTTCGCGCACTGCAGCCTCAGAGCCGTATTTGATGTAGTCGTCATACTTTATCACCTCGGCGCGGATAAAGCCCTTCTCGAAGTCGGTGTGGATTACGCCGGCACACTGAGGAGCCTTCCAGCCCTTGTGATATGTCCATGCCTTAACCTCCATCTCGCCTGCGGTGATGAATGTCTCGAGGTTAAGCAGGGCATAGGCTTTCTTTATCAGACGGTTTACGCCGCTCTCTTCGAGGCCAAGCTCGTCGAGGAACATCTGCTTGTCTTCGTATGTCTCAAGGCTTGCTATGTCTTCCTCTGTCTTGCCTGCTATAACGAGCACCTCGGCGCCTTCGGTCTTTGCCACCTCCTCAACGCGGCGGCTGTAGTCGTTGCCGGTCTTGGCAGATGCCTCGTCGACGTTGCAAACATACAGCACGGGCTTAGCCGTCAGCAGGAACAGGTTGCGTGCGGCGTCCTGCTCTTCCTTGCTGTCAAACTCAACCACGCGTGCGTTCTTGCCCTGTTCGAGCACTTCCTTGTATGCCTCGAGCACCCCTACTTCTATTTTTGCCTCCTTGTTTCCGGCGGCTGCCACCTTCTGCTGCCTGCTCAGGCGTCCCTCTATGGTCTCGAGGTCCTTCAGCTGCAGCTCGGTGTCAATGATTTCCTTGTCGCGTATAGGGTCTATGCTGCCGTCAACGTGAGTGATGTTGTCGTCGTCGAAGCAGCGCAGCACGTGTATGATGGCGTCGGTTTCGCGTATGTTTCCGAGGAACTTGTTGCCCAGACCTTCGCCCTTGCTGGCACCCTTTACGAGTCCGGCAATGTCCACAATCTCGCAGGTTGCGGGCACAATGCGTCCCGGATGTACAATCTCGGCGAGCTTTGTGAGGCGTTCGTCGGGCACGGTTATCACGCCGACGTTAGGTTCGATGGTGCAAAAAGGAAAGTTGGCTGCCTGTGCCTTCGCGCTCGACAGGCAGTTGAAAATCGTAGACTTGCCCACATTAGGCAGTCCTACTATACCACATTTTAATGACATGTCTTATAAACGTTTATATTCCGGGCGCAAAGTTATAACAAAAAAGTGATATAACTGTCATTGTGGCGGCATAATTAATGTTATGATTTGTTGCGTGGCTGTCTGCCTCCGGCTTAATGTCGTCGCCGTTCTGTCTGCATTATCTCCGGCATGGCCCGCCGCACAGGCTGAGAAAGCATACGCCGTACGGCGCAATGTCATACGTCGTTAAGGCCTTGTTAAGGCGGCAGGATAGGGCTTAATTTACGGCAAAAAGACAAAAATAGCGGATAAAGTGGCCAGTTTTGATTAATAATTCGTACCTTTGAGACCGGCCTTGTCTGATATTATGTTTTGAGTATTGCGGCTCTCTATGCATACAAGTCTTACGCCATGGCCTGCCGTCATGCAGCGTGATGCTGACATGGGCGGTATTTCTGAGTGATGTTTTGCCGCTGAAATTAATTTTATCTGTTATGCGCTTGATGTATACCCAATACGGCAGACCTGCCTTATGTCTGTCTTTCCTTTTCGCCTGTGTCATTGAATGTTGCGCTGCAGCATGCCGCGGTGTGCGCTGCGTGGCTCTACGCGCCGCCGTGGCAGCATTGCTGTTGTCGTGTGTGTGTCCTGCGGTGGCAGGCAGGGCAGAAAAGAATGCGCTGAAGGAGCGGTGGACGGCATATCTGAAAGAGTATGTGCAGAATACTCCATCCAGCAAATTTTATATGAACGAGATCAACAAGATTAACCGCAGCAATGCCGACTCGCTGAAGCCTGCGCAGCTGGCAGCGAGCTATTATCCCATGTGCAAGATGTTCACCGAGAAGGGCGACTTCCTGTCTGAGGTGCTCTTTGCCAGGATGGTGTTCAACGAGGTGAAGAAGACGGCTTCAAAGAAGACCGACTTCCTGATAATGGCAAAGTATGCCAACTCGGCCGGAATAGGCTACACGATGCTCGGATTTCATGAGGAAGGCCGCAAGATGTTCGACAGGGCAGCGGCCATAGCCCGCAAGCACGGCTTCAGGAAGGTGCTGTCGCAGATATACACCAATCAGGCACAGCTCTACTATGACACGCATGACTATGCCAAGGCGCTGAGGATGCTGATAAGTCTGAAGAGCCTGGCAGGGGCAAGCAGCATACTGTATAACAACATGGCGCTGGTCTACTGCGGACAGAAGGACATGCCCAAGGCCATTGCCTGCCTCGACAGTGCGATACAGTGTGCCGCCGGCAACAGGGATTTGCTGTCGCGCGTTTATATCAACAAGGGCGGACTGCTCACCGAGATGGGCAAATATAAAGAGGCTGAGAGTGCTCTTGTGATGGCCGAGAAGACGCTGCCGGGCGAAAAGTTTACGGTGTCAGAGCTGATGATAAGGCTCAACTTCGTACAGCTTTACATAGCCATGGGGCAGAAGCATAAGGCTCTCAGCGAGATTGGGTATATCGAGGAGAAAGTGATACCGAAGCAGTCGGACGCCATAAAGGGCAAGTATCTCAAGGAAATAGCCACTCTCTACATGAAGCTCAACTATTACGAAAGGGCGTCGAGATGCCTGCAGGAGAGCATGAAGCTCAACGACTCGCTCAACTTTGACAACCAGAAGAGGCAGCTCTTTCAGATGATGACATGGTATGACATAGCACAGCTGCGCAACGACAACATGGAGCTGAAGATGAAGTATGATTTTGCCAACATAAAGCTGCGCAACCGCACGATAATATCCGTGGCCACCATACTCGTGGCCGTGCTGCTGTCGGTGCTCGTGGTTGTCAGTATAAAGAAGCGTAAGAACGAGCAGAGGCAGAGCGCTATAATACTCGAGCAGGAAAAGAAGCTGAGGATGCTTGAGCAGAAAGAGCACGAATGGGAGAAAAAGAGAATGGAGAGCGAAATAGGAAAGAAGAGCCGCGAGCTGACGACATTCTCGATAGACCTTTCGTCGATAGACAATCTGCACAAGAACATCTGTGAGGAGCTGGCCGAGCTGAGCAAGGACATAGCTGAGGAAGACACGCGCAAGCGCGTCAACGGCATATCGCTGAAGCTGCGCCAGCAGACCGCCAATAGGCTCAACGAGGGCTTCAAGACATACTTCAACGAGGTGTCGCCGCTTTTCGACGCCAAGCTCAAGGAGGCTCACCCTAACCTTACGCAGAACGACTGCCGCCTGTGTGCCTACATATACATGGGACTGACCTCGAAGGAGATATCGCAGATAACGTTCCGCGAGGTTGAGTCGGTAGAGAAGAGCCGCAACAGGCTCCGTAAGAAGATAAGCTTAGGCAGCGACGTGTCGATACGCGGATATCTGCAGTCGATAATTGACGACGGGCAGGACAGCGCGTCATGATATATATTGGCAATATGCCGCCTGATATATATTTATCCTTATTCTTTACCCAACCCCGGCATCATCATATCAACAGCCGCCACGTGTCACTCCGATGCGCATGCTGCCGGCTGCCGGTGTCTTTATGTGTGACTGTAGGTATGGCAGAAGTGTCCGGCAAATATTTTCCCGGTGTGGCGTATGGGGTTAAACATTCAGGGGTAAATGCCTTGCCGGGATAGCTGCCTGCAGGCTGTGCATCTTTGTGGCGGTGACGGCTGTTAAGATAATATTTTTTATGCTATGAAGCCGTGTCATAAAAAGACGGGGCGCCGGCCTTAATGTTTCACAACAGTTATGTCATGCCGGCGCCCCATTCAATATGCCGTACCCATACGTGATTCAGATTAAGCACGGCATGCTAATCAGTGAGTGATGTGCATTTTTCTTACTGTCTTGTTCTTTCCGTTATCCACCACGAGGATATACATGCCCTCGGGCACGTCAGTTACGTTCATCGTGGCTGTTGTGCCGCTCTCTGCAGCTGTCTTGACCACGTTGCCCGTCAGTCCGTAGAGGCTAATCTTCACGTTCTCTGCCGAGTTGAGGTCGATGTGTATCATGTCTGATACCGGGTTAGGATATATCCTCACGCTGTTGTCGGCTGCTGTCTCGCCGAGGCTGATGCCTGTGCCTTCAGCATTAAGGTCGATGACGCAAGCGCCTGACTCGCTGCCCTTGCGGATTGAGCATACCAGATATTGTCCGTTGTCAGACACGTCAGATATTGTATAAACCCTGTATCCGTCTAAATCAGCGTTGTATTTCTCTGCTATCCAGTCGTTGAGGTCGCGCATGCCGTCTTCCTTAGTCCAGATGAACGGCACACCCCATATCTCTATGCCGGGCATTGTGGTCTGGAATGTACCGAAGGCCAGTGAGCCGTCGTCAGACACTCCGTTTACAAGACCATAATAACCGTCCTTGGCAGGTGCGTTCTCGAGCATGCCTAACTGTATCACGCCTGTTTCCTCGTTCCATATATAAGGCTCGTTCATCAAGTGTTCGTCGGCTGTGCCGTCTGCTGCATAGGCAAGCGGTCCTGTAGGTATGTATAATCCGAGTCCTCCAACCCATTTGCCGTTTGGAGAAACGCATGAGCACTCCTGCATTACGTTCTTGTAGTCAGCAAGGCCTACTTCATTGTCCTTGAACAGAATGACGCCGTCGCCCCATACACCGTTTTCCTTCTTCCATACAGATGACACCCACATGCCGTCAATGTCCTGATATCCCGCAGCTACTGTGCCGTCGGCGTTCAGTGCGTCAACGCGAGCTATAGTGTTTCTTTCCTGATACAGTCCGGGCAGTTCAGTCAGTTTTCCGTCTTCTTCGGTCCATATTGCAGCCACGGCCACGCTTTTCGAATTGAATGAGTCGCCGTTGCGCATTGCATAAGAGTTGCCGCCTACGGTCTTGCCGTCGCCCGACACACAGTAGCCTCCGCTGGCACTTGTACCCATGGTTGCGAAGTAGCCCAGAGGAGTCCATTCGTCAGCGTTTCTGTCATAGCGTGCCATCTGGCATATCTCGGTCTCGGCAGACTCAAACTGACGGAAATAGAATGTGCTTGAAGTTCCGCATGTGTAGAACTCGGCTCCGTTGTATACAATGCTGTTTACTGTTCCTTCAGTGTCGGCCAGGTCAGTGTTTATCTGCTCCCATGTCTTGCCGTTGTCGGCTGAATATATTATGGCCTCGCCCTTGCCTGCCACGTAGACATTGTCGCCGTTCCATACGGCAGAGAGCCATGTGCCGCTTGCATAGGCTTCAATCTCAGTCCATGTGGTTCCGCCGTCTGTTGTTACGGCTATGATGTTGTCGCCTACTACTATTCCTTTCTCCGTGTCAGCGAAGCTTACAGCCTTTAGCGCCTTGCCAAGGTCGCCGCACTGTGTCCATTCGCCTGCGCCTTCAGATGTGTATATGCGTCCCTCCTCGGTAACCATGTAGAACTTCTTGTCTGATGCATGGCATATAGCTGCGGGATGGCCTTCCCAGCCTGTAGCTGCGCTCCATGTCTCTGCACCGTTCTCCGAATAGTAAAGCGCGCCGCTGCCGTCAGCCAGAACTGCTGCTGCAGCACCGTAGAATTCGCCGCTGAAGTCTACATCCACAAACTTGTCTACATCGTCGTCCTTGCCCGGATGCTCATATTCATCAGTCCACCATGAGCCAGAGCTAGTGGTAACTTGATAAAAAGCATTGTCACCTGCAATTATTCCAACATAGTTGTTAAGGAAACATACAGTATTTATAGGTGAATCCATATTAGTAGGATTCCATCTTGTATTGAATCCTGTGTTTCTGATGACAATACCCTTATTGTCTTCGGTCTTGCCTACTGCTATGTATCCTTTGTTTACGTTAACGATATCATTGAATGTGTATTTCTCTATATAAGACTTGCGTTTCAGCTCGGTATCTGGCTTTAGTATCGTATGTGCAACACCCGAAATATATTTGCCGTCGGCTGATATCACTCCGTTGCCTGCCGACCCCGGACCGTTTGACGATCCGCCTATATCTGTCATGTTTCCGTCCTGCGACGACCATAAGAAATATGGTGTAGCCTGTCCATAGGTTCCGCAAACAGTTCCGTCGTTAGAGATGCTTAACGGAATAAAATTGTCTTTCTGCATTTTAATCTGAGCAGAAGACGGGGCAGAAGCTAATAATGTTGCAACTGCAGCGAAAAGTACTTGCTTTTTCATAGTTCGTAATTATTAAGGGGTTAATACTTAGGTCTGATAAGGCGAGTGATGTATTTAGATTTATCTTCTAAATATTTTTTATGTTTAATCCCAATCTTGCATTATGCACGGTTTGGGTTTAATATAGAGGTTAATATGCTTGTTTTTTATTTTTCTTACTTTTGCCGTCTCCTTTCTTTTTGTCTTTATTGCAGCTCTTTTTTATATGTCAAGATCGTTTTATTATTTGCCGGCACATGACAGGATGTGCCGGCTTTTAGAAAAACGTTACTTTTATTTTACCACAATTTTGCGGCCGTTGATAATATATATACCTCTTTTCAGATTATTTCTTACCTCGTTGTATTCGCCTTCAGCCACGATGCGTCCCTGCAGGTCGTATGCCTTAACGTGGCTGTTGCCGTCCTGCTCAATGTCTGTTATGCCTGTAGGCGTCTCGTCGAGCTTGATAATCCAGCTGGTGTAGTTTCCGGGTGCTCCATAGAATCCTGATATCACGCGTCCGTCACCGCTGCAGATAGCTGTTCCTGTTTCTCTGTCCGACAGCCACTCGGCTGCTTCTGTTTCGCCTTTAGACTTGAGCCAGTCGATAAGAGTTACCTTTTCTGTGCTGTTTGCAGGATATACATAAGCTGTGCTGAGGTTTGACACAAAGAAGTCACCGTCGTCGGTTACGCAGTAGCCGTAGAGTCCGTCTTGATAGTCGTGCGGTTTGAGTGTTTCGTCTATGGTGAATAATGCTGCATCGCCTACAGCATAATTCTTTTCACACGTTGTAGCATAATATTTTCCATTAGTAGACAGCCACACACCATTTTGTGCGTAGAAGTTAGGTGTTACATGCTCATAATAGAAGTTTCTGAAGTTCATTAGTTGTTTTGAGTATTCGTCACTTATTGCCACATACTCTTCCCATGTCTCATTATAGAGATTCAGATTTTCTTCTGTCATATAATTTTTCGGGTCGGGATAATATACTGGCCATTCGGTAGACTCACCAATGTTGTATGCCCAGCAAGAGTCTTCATATTCGGTAGAGTCTTGCCTGTACGCATCTATTTGTTCTGGTGTCATATAGTCGTAATAACTTGGCTCTACAGGTTCTTCTGTCGGGAACTCAGGAAATTCCAACCCTTCTTCGCATAGTCCTTTGTCATAAACCTCATAAGTCCATGTGCCGTCTTCTGCTTTTCTGTATACCATCGGCAGACATTCGTTGTCTTGTCTCATGAGCTGAGCTGCTATCACCGTACCGTCTTCTGATATACAGTTTGGGAGTATATAATTAGGAGCAACGCCAGTGAAGTCTTTTTCCGGATAAGGCAGGTCTTCATATTCTCCATAAGTTCCGTCGCTGTTCATTGTCCATATTACTGGCTTTATTTTTGTATTTCCGAATCCTTTGTCTGTGCCTATATATCCTGCTATGTATTTGCGCGAGTTAGTTATGGCGTTTGCTGCTGAATAAAATGTGTCTCCTTTTCTTACGGGGAGCTCCTGCCATTCCTGTTTTTCTATATTCAGTATCGCAGGTTTGCCATCTATACAGCCTACAAGGAATCCGTCGTTAGTAACCATGTTGCCCATGCCGAGGTCATATCCTATGTCGCCTCCGCCATATTGCTGAAAGTCGTCAGTCTCAGTGTTAAGTATTCCTATCCATCCCTGTTCAACGGTTAACATCCATTTTCCGTTTTCGCTCATGGCGTGGAAACGCAGTCCGGGGAGTTCCTTCATCGTCTGTGCTGGCATTAAACTTGTGCTCAGCAACGTCACTACAAGTAATAATAACTTTTTCATAATCGTTTTTTTTTAAGGTTGTGTAGGATTTTTTCTGCTGTATGTACCCATATCCGGATTATGGGAACTTTATGCAATTTCTTTTATGTATCTTCATGTTTTTTGCTTGCGCAATCATGATTTACATCGCAAAATTATTAAAATCATATCTTAAAGTCAAGTTTTTCTACCCTGACAAAACCCTGACAACCTTCGAAATTCCCTTATTTTAGGCTGTTTTTATGCCTAAATGTGGCTTTTTAGCAGAAAAATATGTGTTTTTATAATTTTTGAGTATCGTTGCCGCTCTGTTGCTTCGAAATGTATTTTCTGCCTTGTTTAAGGCGCGATATTTTGGCTTTGCCGGTGTCGTGCCGTTCTTTTCCTGATATATGGTGCTTTATGGGCGCCTCCTGTAGCTGCTGAAGGCAGTCTGCGTGCTGCGCCAAGACTCATGGTTTAATGCCTGCCTTATGCAGCCTGACGGCTCTGCTGACGCTATTATATGACAAAGCCCCTATGCGCCGCGTTGTGCGCATAAGGGGCTTTGCTGTGTTATGGCGGCAGCTGCCTGAGGCTTTTGTCCCGTCAGCTGCCTGATGTGCTTTTGAAGAAAATTACTTCACGATAACTTTTATTGTTCTGCCGTCAGACATCTTTACGATGTTCAGACCCTTCACAGGCTTGCTTATCTTGCGGCCGTCTACTGTGTAGCGCTCAACCTCTACGCCAGTGCCCTTGTCTGTTATCGGGGCTTCGATGCCGGCTGTGATGCTTTCGCCAAGCTTACATGTCTCAGCGTTGTTTACATACACGTCGTCTATGCTTGTTTCATTGCCAACAGGTCTGTTGATGAATGCCACTACGTGCATGTTCTCGGGCTTCCATGAGCTGTCGAGAGTGATAGTATACTTGTTGCTGTATGTGTTGCCGTTCCAGTTGATGGCGCCTCCGAAGGCATCGCTTAGTGCCTTGCGTGTAACGTGGTTATGTATGGCGTCTCTGTCTCCTCCTGACTGTGCAGACTGTATGCCGTCTTCAGTAAGGAACACTGACAACACTGCGTCTTCACCCATAATTTCGTTAAAGCCATTTGCGCCGTTGCCGTAAACCTCAACGTTAAGCTCTCTTGTGCTTTCGTTGTATTCGCTCTTTATGTTGATGCTTGCAAATGAAGGCATAGTGTTAGAGTTTTCTATTACCTGATTAAGCATCTCGGCAGCCTGATTTACATATTGTGGGTAGTATCCGATTCCGAGTGTGATTGTCTGGGCGCTGTTCAGCTCGGTGTTTGTCTCATAATATCTGTTGAACATTGCACATGGATCACCGGTTTGATTGTATGTATTTGATAATGCCAGTGATTCGTCGCACACCATCGGGTCGCCAGAAGTAGGTATGTTGTCGTGGTGAGCCATTATTACGATATCGTTGCGCAGTTCTGTCAGAGCTTCGAGCACAGGCCATGCCAGCGGACAGTTCGGGCATTTTGTTGAAGTGAACTCCTCAACGAGGTTCTTCTGTCTCAGCATGCTTTCGGTATATACGCTGACGTCCATGCCGGCAATGTCGTCCTCGGTGTACTCTGTAGGAGCTTGTCCGTTTATCTTTGTCACCTTAACGGCCAGTGTGTGCTTGCCTGAAACAGCGTCTGCAGGTATGGTGGCGTTGCCGTTCACGGTCTGCGGACTGTTGGTCAGCGCAACGGGTGTTTCGGCTGTAGCTATCACGTTGTTGTCAAGCATCACGTCGATGGTGTATGCAGACGGGATGTTGTTTCCGTTGTTCTTTATTTTGTAGCTGTAGGCGATGTTCTGTCCTGCCTGCACGAATTTTGATGATGTGAATGAGCTTATGGTGATGTCTTCGTCGGGGAAGTTTCCGCCCTTAACAACGGCCTGTATGCAGAAGTTGCCGTACTGTGTGCCGAAATTTTTCCATATTATTTCACCGCCCTGTCCCAGATTTCCGTACATGAGGCAGCCGCCGTCAACAGCTCCGCCCGGGTTTACGTCCTGGTCTACTACCAGCGGATATTTTTGGGGCACTGATGTGAAGTCGTAGCAGATGCGATATTTAAAGCCGTCTTCTATGGTTACGGGTGTTGTAAGCGTAACGTCGTTCCATCCCTTCTGGGTGCTGGCCACGGCCTCCTCAGTTACGGTTGTCATCTCTTTTTCGTCAAGTGAAACCTTGATGATACTGACTTTAGATGCTCCGATGATTTCGCCGAGGGCGAAGCGTACTTTGGTTATCTGTCCGCCTACGAAGTGCCTATCTGTGCCTTGCTGAAATCAACGCCGGCCTTAAACTGGCCGCTTCCGTTAAGTCCGAGGGCATTCTTGCCTATTTCGTCAGAGTCGTAGAAGCCCATTATTCTCTCGTCTGCGTCCATCGCTATGCGGTTGGGACCCATTGCCGGAGCCATGTGCTTGTTAATTACGGCTGTGTGTTGTCTTGTTACTGTGATGCTTCCGTCTGGTGTGAGCATCTGTGCGTTGACTGTCGTGAGCGACAGCAGCAGTGCAATCAGTGTAAAAAATGTTTTTCTCATAACGTGATGATTATGGTTAATGATTTTGATAATTTGCCGTTTCAGACTTCCAAAGATAGCATTCTTTATTGATTTATGGTGCATAAAATAGGGGATAAAAAGGTGGACAATGGTGTTAAATAATGTTTATCCCTTGATAATCAGATGTTTACAGACATGCACCGCAGCTATGATTTTGCCGCGGTGCATGCTCTTCTACTCTCATTTTACTACAACCTTTCGGCCGTTGATAATATATATACCCCTTTTCAGATTGTTTCTTACCTCGTTGTATTCGCCTTCTGCCACGATGCGTCCCTGCAGGTCGTATGCCTTCACGTGGCTGTTGCCGCTTTGCTCAATGCCTGTTATGCCTGTAGGCGTCTCGTCGAGCTTGATAATCCAGCTGCGGTAGCTTCCTCCCATACCTGAAAATCCTAATATAACACGTCCGTCACTACTACATTTTGCTATTTGTGTGTCAACGGTGCCCAGCCATTCGGCTGCTTCGTTCTCGCCTTTAGATTTGAGCCAGTCTGCCAGGCTGATGCATTCAGAGCTGCCTGCTGGATATACATAAGGGATTTCCTTGTCTGACACGAAGAGGTCGCCGTCGTTGGTTGAGCAGTAGGCCCAGTTGCCGTCTTCAAAGTCATGCAGCTCGAATCCGTTGTCAACGGTGAACAGGGCGGCATCGCCCGATTTGTAGTTTTTGTTGCATGTCGTTGAATAATATTTTCCGTTGGCTGAGAGACTTACAGAGTTTTGGGCATAGAAATTAGGCGTAACGTGTTCATAATAGAAAGTCCTGAACACCTTAAGCTGGTTGGAGAAGGCATTGCTGTCTTCAAGATATTTGTCTCGTGCCTCCTTGAACAGATTGTTCTCCTCGTCAGAGGCATAATAGCTCTTTTCGGGCTTATATTCAGGCTTCTTGTCTATTTCATGGTTGTTATACTGGCGCAGCGAGTCGGCGTATGCCGTTGAGTCTTCTTTATATGCCGCAATCTCTTCTTCTGTCATAAACTCATAGAGGTCGGGGGCGGTAGGTTCTACGGGAAACTCGGGGAACTCGAGTCCTGGCTCGCACAGGCCCTCGTCGTACACCTCGTAGGTCCATGTCCCGTCCTGAGATTTGTGATATATGATAGGCAGGCACTCGTTGTCCTGGCGCATCAACTGTCCGGCTATCACGGTGCCGTCTTCAGATATGCAGTTTGCGAGGATATACATCGGCGTAACCCCTGAGAAGTCTTTTTCGGGGTAGGGCAGATCTTCATATTCGCCATAGGTGCCGTCGTCATTGAGAGTCCATAACACAGGCTTGTATTTAAGTTTTCCAAAAGGTATTCCTTTCAAACCTACATTTCCTACTATATATTTGTGTGATGGTGTTATGGCATTGGCCTGAGAGTATAGTGCGTCGCCTTCCTTCAGTCCCAGCGGTGTCCATTTTTTATTTTTAATATCTAATATAGAAGGCATTCCGTCTACAGCTCCAACAAGTAACCCATCGTTGGTAACCATATTGCCTTTTCCTACCTCGTAGTTAGTTATTCCGTCATAGTATTCGTCAAATTCATCTGTTTCAGTATTGTATATTCCTACATAAGCTTGGTCGTTTGTAATCATATACTTACCGTTTTCGCTCATTGCATGAAATCTCTTTTGTACAGGAATTTCCTTCATTGTCTGGGCAGACATGAAACTCGCACTCAGCAGTGTCACTACAAGTAATAGTAATTTTTTCATAATCGTTGTTTTTTAAGGTTCATGTTGAGTTAGTTTAATAATGCTTATCCCATATCCGGATTATGGTAAGTTTTGTAAAGGCACGCTTTATTGTGTTTTCACTTCGGTTTTGTTAAGAAACAGATGTGGTTCACATCGCAAATTTATCTTAATCATGCATCGCCGCCAAACTTTTTTACCCGGACAAATCCCTGACAACCCCTTATTTTCCTTGATTTATGCCTGTTTTTATGTCTAAAATCATGTTTTTAGCCTGAATCATGCATGATGTGGGTGATAAAATTCATATTGTCGCGCTGATGTTTGAGATGGCAGCGCCAGCTGTTACGCGTGCGCTTTTTGCCGGTTGCTGCCGGCATGGAAAAGCCGCGGGACGGATTAATGTCAAAAATCTGTAAGCGAAACGCCCTGCTTTGCTTAACGTGCAGTCTCGGTATGCCGTCGTGCGACATAAACCGTAAGCAAAACCTTGCCTGCTGCTTTCAGACTGTTAACCTATCGTTTTCGAGTCGTAAACGGCCCACTTTTGCATCGAAAGTGGCCCGTTTTTTATCGGCAAACAGCAGGTTAATAGTTTGAATTAAAAAGAATGTGTTGAGTAGCAAAGATAAATCTGAATGTTTTTCGGTGCAGGCTGATTATGAAAAAAATCGGAATGTATTTCGGATCACAGATCCTTATATTCTATGCTGTCGGATAGCATATCCGACAGAACAATAGCCTTGTTGTTTCCGGTCAACTTGTTGGCGCTGACTGCTTTAACTCCTTTAATTTCTCGATATACGTTATCTTGTTTTTACTCTTTTTGATTTAAATTCTTTAACTTTAAAAAATAAAGTATGTTAATTGTATGTTACTTTTACACTTATTCTCCGTCTAATATCGGAAATACTTGAAAATTTAATTAGGTTTAAACACGTTATATATGAAAAAATCATTGGCAATTATGGCCGCTGTGACAGGACTGTGCGCACAGCAGGCTATGGCTCAGTATCCTCAGATTACGCCCGAAGCAAAGGCTAAGTTTGAGGCTCAGCGTGCCGAGTGGGAGGCTCATTCAGACTCTGCTTGGCAGGTAGCGTTCCCCATCGTAAAGAAAGAGGCCATGGAAGGTCGCCCCTATGTGCCATGGGCATGGCGTCCTTACGACCTGAAGCAGGCCAAGATACCTGCATTCCCCGGTGCTGAGGGCGGCGGTATGTACACTGCCGGCGGACGCGGCGGCAAGGTGCTCGTCGTAACCAACCTCAACGATGACGGTCCCGGCTCATTCCGCTGGGCTTGCGAGCAGGGCGGTGCGCGCATCATCGTGTTCAACGTGTGCGGTATCATCAACCTGAAGACTCCTATCATTCTGCGCGCTCCTTACGTTACCATAGCAGGACAGACAGCTCCCGGCGACGGCGTGTGCATTGCAGGCGAGTCGTTCCAGGTGAACACTCACGACGTTATCGTGCGCCACATGCGCTTCCGCCGCGGCAACACACACGTGTGGAACCGTGAAGACTCTTTCGGCGGCAACCCCGTAGGAAACATCATGATAGACCACTGCTCTTGCGAGTGGGGACTGGACGAGAACATATCGTTCTACCGCCACATGTTCGACATGGGCGACGGAAAGCCTATGCGCAAGGAGCCTACGGTGAACGTTACAATACAGAACACTATCTCGGCTAAGGCGCTCGACACATACAACCACGCCTTCGGCTCTACCATCGGCGGCGAGAACACCACATTCATGCGTAACCTCTGGGCCGACAACACGGGCCGTAACCCGTCAATAGGATGGGGCGGTGTGTTCAACTTCGTGAACAACATCGTATACAACTGGGTTCACCGTACTGCCGACGGAGGCGAGTTCTCTACAATGAGCAACTTCATCAACAACTACTATAAGCCCGGACCTCTCACTCCGAAAGATTCGCCTATAGGCTACCGTATCGTCAAGGCAGAGAGCCGCAGCAAGAACCTCTTCCCGTATCAGCAGTTTGGCCGCGTGTATGCCATCGGCAACATCATGGAAGGCAACGAGGCTGTTACAAAAGACAACTGGGACGGCGGTATACAGATTGCCGACAAGGACCTGAAGGGCGAGGGCGGCGTGCCTGAGGACGTATTGGCCCTGATGAAGTCTAACGAGCCGTTCCCTATGGCTCACATGACCATCATTCCGTCTGAAAAGACATTCGACTACGTGCTCGAGAACGTAGGTGCAACGCTGCCTATACGCGACATCGTTGACCAGCGCATCATCGAGGAGGTTCGCACAGGCAAGGCTTACTATGTGAAGAAGCTGCCGAAGGAGAATCCTTATGGCGACATGTGGGGACTGAGCGACAAGTCGAAGAACGAGGACGGCTTCTTCAAGTATCGCCGTCTGGACAAAGACTCTTACAAGTACGGCATCATTACAGACCCGGCTCAGATGGGCGGATATCCCGAATATAAGGGTGAGCCCCGCGTTGACACCGACGGCGACGGTATGCCCGACGAGTGGGAGATTGCCAACGGTCTTAACCCCAACGACCCGAGCGACGCCAACGGCGACTGCACAGGCGACGGATATACCAACATCGAGAAGTATATCAACGGCATCAGCACCAAGGTTAAGGTTGACTGGACTGACCTGAAGAACAACCACGACACTCTGGCCGGAAAGACAAAGCTGTTCTAATAAAAAGTAGTTAAAGAAGTTAGAGGAGTTAAAGTAGTTAAAGTCAAATGTCTTGCGGCTGTTTACGATGTCGTCAAGGCTTTATTTAAAGACTTTTAGCTACGTTAGCTCCTCTAATTTTTGTTTATGACAATGCTTCTTGCATAATCATAAGAAATAAGATAAATCTTTGTTGTATATCTTATTTTCTATTCAATTTATTTGATATTTTTAATCGGCGCTTTCCTTTTTAGTGCATTTGGCTTTAATTCCTTTAACTCCTACGAAGAAGAGCATTTGGCTTTAACTCCTTTAACTACTCTAACTCCTTTAACTCCTTACATAATGCGGCATCTCCTCCGGTATCACCATCGAAATCTCTACCAGGCCGGCCACTTTGCCGTCGCGTTTCCACGTTGTCTGATATATCATTTTCTTCACTCCGTTCTTCTGTATCGTGTACGAGTTAGTGCCGTCAGTGGCCATCAGTTCGCGTATCTTGGCCTGCGACTGCGGGCTGTGACATTCGAACATGTTGTGCCCAATCAGGTCGCCGTGGCTGGCAAACGTGGCGCGCGATTTCTCGTTCATATACAGTATTTTTCCCTCTGTGTCGCACACTGTTACGGCACAGTGCATCTGCTCGGCCCATTCGTCGTCGTAGAACGGCTCAAAGAGGTCGAGGCTCTCGTCGTCAATTTCTTCTTCCATTATAAATTTCAGATTTTTAAGTTCTATGTTAATTACGTCAAGATCAAGTTTGTAGTCTTCAATGCGCTCACCCTTTTTCAGCCCCAGTTCAGCCCTTATGCGGCGCGCTTCCGCGCTGTTAGGCTTCGTCTCGAGCGTTTCCTTCAGCATCTCATAGCCCATCGGTCCGCCGCAGTTTTCGGGCGGGCAGCAGCCTTTTCCGGCGGTGCATACAGGGTGAGGATAAATCACGGTCAGAATGTCCTCGAGTACTATCTCATGCACCCAGTCGTCGCCGAAGTCGTAGACATACAGCAGCTTTTGGTGGTCAGTGCCGAACACGTCGCACAGCTTAGTTTCCTGCTCATCAAGGCTTTTTCTGTACATATTGCTGTCTACGTTGCTTAACATGTCGTCATCGTAGCATCTTGAGCTTATCTCAAAGTTGCCTCCGTAGGGCTTATCGCTGAATTTGTGCAGATGTTCGTTGTCCCATCCGAAGCTTATCTGTATTGTGTGGTGAAATTCTTCAAAAGTGCAGTTCTCTGGTATGATGACTCTTCGCCATACAGGCGGTTTCTTCACGTTCAGCAGTTTAATCTTAAATTGGTATGCCATAGGTTAGATGAAATTAGGTATTATTGTATGGCAAATATAGTGTTTTTTGGCGAATAATTAAGTGTTGAGGTGTTTAGTTTTAGCTAATTTTCTCTGCTTTTTTCTTGTTGCACGCTTATATGCTTTTGATATAGTTTTGTCATGTCTGTTTATGTCTGCATAATGTTGCTGTATAATCTTCTGATTGACAATATGTTGAGCGGTTCAGCCCATTGCGTTTCAGGTTGTCGCCAGGTTTTGGTCTTAGGGCAAGTTTTGATGTTTTTCTGATATAATTTAAAAGTGCAACAGTCGCAATTGACCGTTGCACTTGTCTTGTTTATTGGCATACCTGAATATTTCGTAATGTCATTTTCACTTAGGTTTAGTGTGCTTCAAGCCAGTTGGAGCCCCAGCCGCAGTCGGCAACTAATGGTACGTTGAGCTTGTATGCGCCCTGCATTTCTTCGAGCACTATGCGTTCAACGGTCTCTTTCTCCTCAGGCACAACGCTGAAGTTTAGTTCGTCGTGCACCTGAAGAATCATCTTGGAGCGTAGATTTTCGTCCTTGAAGCGCTTGTAGATGCGCACCATGGCCACCTTAATTATGTCGGCTGCAGAGCCTTGTATAGGGGCGTTGATGGCGTTGCGCTCAGCAAAGCCGCGCACCGTGCCGTTGTGCGAATTGATGTCGGGCAGATAGCGGCGGCGACGGAAGAATGTCTCTACGTAGCCCTGTTCGCGCGCCGTCTGCTTGGCCTTCTCCATGTATTCGTGCACCTTCGGGAAGGTGATGAAGTAGCCGTCTATCAGCTGCGACGCCTCCTGCCGGCTGATGTCCAGACGCTCTGCCAGGCCGAACACCGTGATGCCGTATATTATGCCGAAGTTGGCGCGCTTGGCCTTGGTGCGCTGGTCGCGCGTAACGTCGGCAATGTCCTCTTTGTATATCTTTGCGGCCGTTGCGGCATGTATGTCGTGGCCAGAACGGAAGGCTTCTATCATGTTTTCGTCGCCGCTCAGATGAGCCATCACGCGCAGCTCAATCTGGCTGTAGTCGGCCGAGAAGAACAGGCAGCCCTCCTCGGGTATGAACGCCTTGCGTATCTCCTTGCCGTCCTCGCCGCGCACGGGTATATTCTGCAGGTTAGGGTCAGACGAAGAGAGTCGGCCGGTGGCAGTGGCGGTCTGGTTGAACGATGTGTGTATGTGTCCGGTCCGCGGGTTTATCAGCTTCGGCAGCGCGTCGACGTATGTGCCTAACAGCTTCTTTAATCCTCTGTGTTCCAGTATTTTACCCACAATCTCGTGCTTTCCGCTGAGCTGTTGCAGCACCTCTTCCGACGTAACATATTGTCCCGTCTTTGTCTTCTTGGGCTTCTCCACAATCTTCAGCTTTCCGAACAATATTTCGCCAACCTGCTTGGGCGATGCTATGTTAAACTCTTCGCCCGCCAGCTCGTATATGCGCTTCTCTATGTCGCTGAGCCTCTTGGTCAGAATCTCCGACGTCTCTGCCAGCGCCGCCGTGTCTATCCTCACTCCGTTTAGCTCCATCTCGGCGAGCACTCGTACCAGCGGCATCTCTATTTCGTAGAAGAGTTGGGTTACGCCCACCTCTTCGAGTTTCGGTTCAAGATAGTTTTTCAGTCGCAGCGTTACGTCGGCGTCCTCGGCTGCATAGTCGACGATCTGCTCGGGCGGCAGGTCTCTCATCGACTTCTGCTTCTTTCCCTTCGGTCCGATCAGCTCCTCTATGTGTATGGTCTGATATCCGAGACACGTCTCAGCCATGTAGTCCATGTTGTGGCGAAGCTCGGGTTGGATGAGGTAGTGGGCTATCATCGTGTCGAACAGCTGACCTGCCACGCACACGCCGTAGCTTGCCAGCACCTCCATGTCGTACTTGATATTTTGTCCTACTTTGACGATTTCGGGGTTTTCGTATAGTGGTTTAAATATGTTAACTATCTTTTGCGCTTCTTCACGATTGGCAGGAACAGGCACGTAGAACGCCTCAAATTCCTTCACAGAGAAGCTCAAACCGACCAGTTCGGCATCGATTGCGCTCGTTGAAGTGGTTTCTGTGTCTAGACTGAGAATTTTTTTTGTCATGAAAAAATCACAGATTTTCTTCATTTCTTCCTCATTATCAATGAGTTTGTATGTATGAGGCAGTTCGTTTAACGCTCTCAGACTAGCGTTTTTTGAAAAAACTTGGCCGTCGGTCGGATTTTCTGCGAATAAATCGAGTTGAATTTGAACGCTTTTTTTATTATTTTCAGCTTTGTTAAGAAACTTGTCTGCGAGCGTCTTAAACTCCAGTTCGGTGAAGATTTTGCGAAGTTCGTCGGCGTCGGGCTCGCTCACCTTCAGTTCGTCGAGGTTGAGCTCAACCGGCACGTCGGTTTTTATCGTCGCGAGGAATTTCGAGAATTTTATCTGCTCGGCATTATCCTCAACTTTTTTCTTCAGTGCACCCTTCAGCTTGTCGGTCTGCTCGAGCAGCTGCTCCACGCTGCCAAACTCGTTGATAAGTTTCACGGCAGTCTTCTCGCCGACGCCCGGACATCCCGGAATGTTGTCGGCCGAGTCGCCCATCAGTCCCAGGAGGTCGATCACCTGACTTGTGTTTGCAATGCCATACTTGGCGCACACCTTCTCGGCATCGAGCGTTTCGTATCCTCCGCCGTGGCGCGGGCGATACATCATGACGTTCTCTCTTACCAGCTGTCCGTAGTCCTTGTCGGGCGTAAGCATATATGTCATTACGCCTTCAGCCCCGGCCTTGAGCGCCAGCGTTCCTATCACGTCGTCGGCCTCGTATCCGTCGGCTTCGAGCACCGGTATGCGCATGGCCTTGAGCAGGCTCTTTATGATGGGCACAGCGCGGCGTATGTCCTCGGGCGTCTCCTCTCTCTGCGCTTTATATTCGGCGTAGGCCTCGGTGCGGAAGGTAGGGCCGTGGGGGTCGAAGGCCACTCCCAGATATGTGGGTTTTTCTTTCGTGAGCACTTCGTGCAGCGTGTTGCAGAAGCCCATCACGGCCGACGTGTTGAGCCCTTTAGAGTTGATACGGGGGTTCTTTATAAATGCGTAATACGAGCGGTATATCAGCGCGTAGGCGTCAAAAAGGAACAGCTTATCCATGTAATATGAGTTTTTTACGTGTAAAATTACTAATTTTTTAGCATTAATCCGATAAAATAATTACTTTTGTATTAAAATTGCAGCATGATGGATTATTTATCTCTTATTAAGGAGCCCATAAAAGCAGAACTCGATGACTTCATCAGTCTGTTCAACAAGTCGCTCACACATACGGACAACCTGCAGGAAGAAATCTTCAGGCGTATACGCCAGCGCGCCGGAAAGCGCATGCGCCCCATGCTAATACTGCTCATGGCCAAGAATTACGGCTCTGTGAGCAGCGCCACACTGCACGCCGCAGTGGGCCTGGAGTTGCTGCATACGGCCAGCTTGGTGCACGACGATGTGGTTGACGAGAGCACCGAGAGGCGCGGCCAGGCATCGGTCAATGCCCTGTATGACAACAAGGTGGCAGTGCTCATTGGCGACTATATCCTTTCTACGGCGCTGCTGCATGTGGCTGAGACGCACAACGAACTGATAATCAAGTATTTGGCTGAACTGGGTAGGACGCTGTCTAACGGCGAGATACTGCAGCTTACGAGCATATCCAACGAGCAGATTTCAGAAGAAATCTACTATAATGTGATACGCCAGAAGACCGCCGCGCTCTTTGAGGCATGCTGCGCAATGGGTGCGATATCTGCCGGAATGCCTGAAAGCGAGATAGGCAAGGCCATGAAATTCGGTCAGACGCTGGGCATAATCTTCCAGATAAGAGACGACATCTTCGACTATTACGACTCGTCGGAAATAGGCAAGCCTACTGGCAACGACATGGCTGAGGGCAAGCTGACGCTGCCTGCCATTTATGCCGTGAACAACTCGGCGCCAGACAGCATACGCAAGCTGGCTTACAAGGTGAAGGAGCGCACGATAACTCAGGACGAAATAGCCATCCTGGTGGACTATACCAAGGAGCACGGGGGCATTGAATATGCCGAGAAACGCATGGAGGAAATGCGCCGCGAGGCTATGGAGTTTATCGAAACTGAGGTTACTGACGACGCGCTTCGCCGCAGTCTCGAGGCCTATCTGAGCTTTGTCATTGAGAGGACAAAGTAAAGTAGGGTAGAGAGCGATAGAGAGATGTGGGTGCGATGAGAACTGTTATGGGAGTAATGGGACTTATGCGACCTGTAAGTTGTTGAAAATCAGAGATATCAGATAGGGCGCAGAGCTTGCTGAAAAGGCAGGTTCTGCGTTTTTTATGTGCTTATTATTGGTTCTGTCTGCGCCATTCTTTGCGTGCGGCATACATCTCTTCTTTTATTCCTCCGTGTGTCAAGAACTCGGTTTTCAGATGATCTATGAGCTTTCTCGGCAGCGAGTCGGTCTGATGATTAAGGGTTATCGCTATGTTGGCTATTGTCTCGTCCGGCCTTACCGTTATTGCCTTGCGGAAATAGGTGCTGTCAGTATGCTTCTTGCAAGCCATCCTTGTCTGCATGGCCTTAGTACTGTTGACGCTCCATTGTTCAAGATTTCTTACTCTCAGATAGTCCTCATAATCAATTAAAAGCTCCTGCAGACAGGCTTTCGCAACGTTTGTTAGCTTCAGTTCGGCCTCTCTCCAGGTGCTGCTTGCTGCGCTTCCCTAGGCAATATTCTGCTTGCCCGAGCGTGCAGCCTGAATCATCTGGTTGATGGTTCTGTCGGCCTTGTCGAGATATTTATGCGCAAAATAAAAAGTGATGTAATAAATGCATTCAGCCTTCTGATAAACAATAAGTTATCTGTAGTGTCCGCGCTGCTGAATACAGTTGTTTTCCGTGTGTTTTTGTTGCAGGTTAAATGCCGCGTTTTGCGGCTTGTTGTTAAGGTTAAAAATGACTTATGAGGCTGTAAAACATGGTTAATCAGCTGTCAATTAGCCTCTTATGCTCATGTTGTATCAGCCCCATAAGTCTTATAGGTCCCATCATCTCCGGGTCCTCACAATCCCTCTTTTAGAAGAATTTTGTCTCTTCGCCGAGCAGTTCGCTTAGCAGCATGTTGGCCAGACGGCTTGTGCCGAGGCGGAACCACTTGTTGGTGAGCCATTTTTCGCCCAGGACCTCTTTAACGATGGTGTAGTAGATAAGTGCGTCCATCACCGAGTTGATGCCTCCTGCGGGCTTAAAACCAATCTGTATGCCTGTTTCGTCGTAGTATTCCTTGATGGCCTGGCACATCACGTAGGCAGCCTCCGGCGTAGCGGCAGGCTCAAGCTTGCCCGTAGATGTCTTGATATAGTCGGCACCGGCATACATCGCTATTATCGAAGCCTTCTTGATGTTAGAGGCTGTCTTGAGGCATCCTGTCTCGAGGATAACCTTCATAGGAGCTTCGCCGCATGCCTGTTTCAGCTCGTTGATGTCGTCGGCCACGCCCTCATAGTCGCCGCTGAGGAACTTGCCCACGGGCATAACGATGTCAATCTCCGTTGCACCGTCCTTAACGGCAAGCGCTGTCTCGGCCACCTTGACCTCGATAACGGCCTGTGAAGACGGGAAACTGCCTGACACACAGGCTATCTCAACGCCGTCGATTTCGAGCGACTCGCTCACCGTCTTGGCAAAGCATGGATATACGCAGATTGTTGCCACGTGGGGCAGGTCGGGGTAGGTGGCGTCAAACTCGTTCACCTTCTCCGTGAAGGCCAGTATGCTTTCCTCCGAGTCGGTGGTCTTGAGCGATGTCAGTTCGATGCTTCCGAAGAGGAATTTCTTTATCTCCGGCGTGTCGTTCTCGTGCACCTTCTCGGCTATAATCTTCTTCACTGCCTCGCGCACTTCAGCGTCGTCAATCTCGGTGTTATATTTGCTCAGAGCCTCGTCGTATTTGCTCATTTTCGGAAACTCTGTCTCGTGCTTGTGCTCGTGTGAGCATTCGTGCTTCTTGTTGTCGTTTTCTGTTGCCATAATGATATAATTTTTAATTTTTACTTTTTAATTTTTCATTGTTTATATGCCTCGTCTTGTCGCGGCTGGTCTTCTTTTCGAGGTTCTTTCTGAGTGCCTCCGTGAGGTCAACTCCCGTCTGGTTTGCCAGGCACATCAGCACCCACAGCACGTCGGCCATCTCGTCTGCCGGGTCTTGTTCTTCGCCCTGCTTGAAGCTCTGGTCGCCATACTTGCGTGCCATGATGCGCGCCAGCTCGCCCACCTCCTCGGTGAGGCATGCCATGTTGGTCAGTTCGCTGAAGTAGCGCACGCCATACTGCCTTATCCATTGGTCTACGAGCTGCTGTGCTTCGCGTATTGTTATGTCGTTGTCCATATATTTATGCGTTTATTTTGCCTGTAAGGCGTTTTCTTTCCTTTTGCCTGTAACTATGCCGCCGGTGCTGTTTTATAGCCTCAGAGAGCCTTAAATGCGGCCTATCATGCTTCCATCTGCCGTCTTGGCCTGCCTGATGCACCGGGCGTGGCGGCTATTCCTTGTGTCTGGTGTCCATGCAGATGGTTACGGGACCATCGTTCACCAGCTCAACCTTCATGTCGGCTCCAAACTCGCCCGTGCCTACCTGGCGGCCTATTTCGCGGCTCAGCTTGTCGCAGAACTCGTTGTATAGCGGAATAGAAACTTCATGTTTGGCGGCATGAATCCATGAGGGGCGGTTGCCCTTCTTGTAGGATGCCAGCAGGGTGAACTGGCTGATGACGAGTATCTCGCCGTTGATGGCTGTTATAGGTATGTTCATCACGCCCTGCTCGTCGTCGAAGACGCGCAGCGATGCCACCTTCTTTACCAGCCAGTCGACGTCTTCTGACGTGTCGCCTTCTGCCACTCCGAGCAGTATCATGTAGCCCTTGCCGATGGCCGACTTTACCTGTCCGTCAATCGTTACCGACGCGCGGCTTACGCGCTGTATTACTATCTTCATATCTCTTCTTTCTTTTTTTGTTCCAGGTTATTCCCAGTTATATTTGTATATTTCGTGTGAACCGAGATTGTCGCCTAATTTGTGAAGGATGCTGTACATGCATTCTTTTGTCGATGTGTCAAGACCGATATATCCGATATAGTTCTTGTTTATGTCGCTTAAAGTTATAAAGCTGATATTCTTTTTTGTAAGACGTGAGTTGACATATTTCAGCTTACTCCAGATATTCCATGTGCCATTGTTTATCTCGTCGATTCGGTTGCTTTCTTGTGTTTGACTTAAGATGAGGTAGATGGCGTGGTAAGGAATTTTTGCATCTTCCTTGTAAGCGTACATCATAAGGCATGTAAACTCTTCTTCATCATCGAACATTATAGTAGCATAGCCTATCATGTCGTATTTGGATTCATGCTTTTGTGATAAGCTCTTCATCTTTTGCAGTACGTCGTTGTTTGATTCGCTTCCGTCGTTGCTTGAGAGGTTCAGTGTCAGCACTGTGTGCATTGTTTTTTCGTCGTAGCTGTACTGCGGTAATATGATTAGTTGGCTGTCATAGCTGCCGGTGCTGTCTGTTGATGCATTGAGAAATTTTTTGTACATTATTGATGTCTTTTTGATGTCCAGGACATCGCTTTCGTCATCGTAGGCTGTATTGTGTTCTTTACTGCTTGCACCTTCTTTTGGGCTTTGTATTGTCGTGCTTTTTGATGATGAAATGTTGTTGGCTGTTATGCCGTTTGACGCAGACGGCAAAGGTTGAATTAGTGACAGCAGGACAGCGCAGATTGTTATTATTTTGTTCTTTATCATAAGGCTTTGTTTTGTTGCATTCTAAATCACAAATATACTTTTTTGAGTGCGAATATCATCGTATTATATAGTTAAAGAATGTCAATGTGTATAGGCTTTTATACGCATTATGTTGTTCTTTGTATGATATTTGGTCCTTATTTTTATGTGTTTTCAAAGTGTTCAGCAATTATTTTTGCCTTAGAAGGCCCTATAATCGCTGCTATTTCTTCAATGCTTGCCTCCTTTATGCGCTTCACGGTCTTCAGTTCCTTCAGCAGCAGGTCTTTTGTCTTGGGTCCGATGCCCTTAATGTCGTCCAGTTCCGAGTGCAGTGCATGCTTGCTGCGCTTGTCGCGGTGGAAGGTTATGGCAAAGCGGTGAACCTCGTCCTGCATGTGCGTTAGCAGGTGGAAAAGCTCGCTGTCGGTCTTCATTCCGACCACTACGGGCGGCCATCCGTAGAGCAGTTCGTTTGTGCGGTGGCGGTCGTCTTTGGCCAGTCCGGCTATAGGAATGTCGAGGTGAAGTTCGCCCTCTACAACCTCTCTCACAACGCTCATCTGTCCCTGTCCGCCGTCGGTTATTATGAGGTCGGGCAGGGGCTGTCCTTCGTCGCGCAGACGGGTGTAGCGGCGCCTTACAACCTCCTGCATCGAGGCATAGTCGTCGGGGCCTGTAACCGTCTTTATTATGTATTTCCGGTAGTCTTTCTTGCTCGGTTTCATCTTCTTGAACACCACGCAGGCCGCCACGGCGTCGGTTCCGCTGATGTTAGAGTTGTCGAACATCTCTATCTGATAAGGCATTTTGGGCAGCTTCAGGGCGTTCTGAATTTCCTTCATCAGGCGCACTGATTTCTGCTCCGGATTGAGCTTTTCGGCCTGTTTCAGGCGGTCGAAACGATACTGTTTGCCGTTCATCACCGACAGGTCGAGCAGCGTTTTCTTGTCGCCTCGCTGCGGCACGGTGAACGTAACGCCTTCGAGCGTCATGTCGGGGATAAAGGGCACTATTATTTCGCGCGACGTACTGCCCACTTTCTCGCGTATTTGCAGTATTCCGAGCTGCAGAATCTCGTCTTCGCTCTCGTTCAGCTTCTTCTTCATCTCGAACGTGAAGGCCTGGTTTATGCTGCCGTTCATCACGTGGATATAGTTCACGTAGGCCGTTTTTTCGTCGTCTGTTACCGAGAAAACGTCTACATTATTGATTGTGTGGCTCACCACTTCGCTCTTTGAACAGAAGTTTTCGAGCAGCAGATACTTCTGTTTTATGGCTTCTGCCTCCTCAAAACGCAGCTCTTCGGCCAGTTTCTGCATCTGCGCGAAGAGCATTTTCGACAACTCGCGCGTGTTTCCTTTCAGTATTTCGCGCGCCTGGGCGATGCTCTCCTGATACTCCTCGTAGCTCTGCTTGCCTATGCACGGCGCGCCGCAGTTCTTGATGTGATACTCCAGACAGGGCTTATATTTGCCCTGTTCGATGCCTTCGCGCGTTATCGGAAAGCGGCAGGTGCGCGGCTTATACAGCTTTTTTATCAGGTCGAGCACGGCATACATCGAAGGCAGATGGCTGTAAGGGCCGTAATAAGAGCCCCATTTCTTGTTTATGGTGCGCGTCTTGAATATGCGCGGCAGATATTCTTTAGTTACGCAGATAGAGGGGTAAGTCTTGCCGTCTTTGAGCAGAATGTTGTATTTGGGCTGATATTTCTTTATCAGACTGTTCTCGAGCAGCAGCGCGTCTTCTTCGCTGTTCACCACGGTATATGTTATGTCGTGAATCTTGCTTACGAGCACCTTGGTCTTGTATCTGTCCACTTCCTTATGAAAGTAGGACGACACGCGGTTCTTCAGGTTCTTGGCCTTGCCAACATATATTATGGTGCCGCTTTCGTCATAGTATTGATAGCTGCCCGGCTTGTCGGGCAGGTTGCTCACAATGGCCTTCAGCCGTGCCAGCCTCTTCTCGTTTTCTTCTTTAGTCATGCCGCGTAAGTGCCTTATTTAAAATGGTTTTGAAAAATTTTGTTTCACGTGAAACTTTAAACGGAGGAGTTAAAGGAGTTATGGTAGTTAGAGTAGTTAAAGCCATTTGCCTTGCCGGTTGAATACGCCTTGCCTATGTGTCCTTATTCTGTATGTAGTGAGCTTTGGCTTGATGAATATTATAGCATTATGTCTGTAGTGTTTCGGAATGCTATAATGTGTCGGCATACGTAATGGTAGCTTCTATAAGGTATCAGTCTTATATCTCTGAATACTCTTTTAAAGATATAAATAATGCCCGTTGTTTTGCTCTTGCAACATAAGAAGTTTTGTAATAAAGCGCGGGCTAATGGCTTTAACTCCTTAGCCCGCGCAGTGGGCGATAACTACTCTAACTTCTTTAACTCCTAAAAATTTATACCTGCAGCAGGCTTGTTATGTCTGTGCCTTCTTCGAAGTTGCTGCGGCCGTTGAGGTCTTCGTGTATAAGTTCGATGAGGAAGTTTACGTATACTTTCTTCGGGTTAAACTTCTTCACAAGGTCGTACGCAGCCTTCATGGTGCCGCCTGTAGCCAGCAGGTCGTCGTGCAGCAGCACGATGTCGTCCTCGGTGATGGCGTCCTTATGAATCTCGATAGTGTCGGTGCCATACTCCTTCGAGTAGCTCTCCTGTACGGTTTCGCCGGGCAGCTTGCCGGGCTTACGGCACAAAACAACGCCGGCGTTGAGCTTTATGGCCAGTGCAGAGGCCATGACGAAGCCGCGGCTCTCTATGCCCACAATCTTGGTTACGCCCTTGTCTTTGTACATCTCGTAAAGCTCGTCTTCCATTATCTGGAGACATTTCGGATTCTTAAACAGTGTTGTTACGTCTCTGAAATTTACTCCTTTCTGCGGAAAATCAGGAATACATCTCAGATTCTCCAATAGTGTTTTGTTGTTCATCTTTTCTTTTTAGTTACGTACTTTATACTAATATTATCTCTTGTTCGCTGTTTTCGGCGCGTTGTGCGCTATATATATTATATGTGTGCGTCATGGCGTTGCTGATGCCTTGTTTTCCGTCTGCGCTGCCGCATGGTTCTTCCGCTTGCGGCGTTTTTCTGCCTTTCCGGCGCATGTTCTCGCTGCGGGGCTTTTTCGTCCGTGTTTCTGTCTTTTTCGCCCGCTGTGTTGCATTTTGCTGCTGCGGACAGACGCTCCGCGGCTTGTGCTGTTTCTGCTTTTTTGCCGTCAGATATTTCTGCCGAAATCGTGGCCGCATTCTTCGGCGGCAGACTGCTGCCGTTGCAAAGGGCTGTTTTTCGTGGCTTTCCAAAAGGCCGTCTTTTGGCTCGCAAAAGGTGGTCTTTTGCAGCCCGAAAGGATACCTTTTGCACGCTGAAAGGCCACCTTTTAGAAAGTGGCTTTTCGCTGCCTCTGGCATCGCCTCACGGCAGCCGTCGGGGCAGGGCAGAGCCGTGCCTCGACAGGGGCACCCGGAGGGCATAATAAGAGGAGTCAGACGTTCTGAAATATTGCTCCTTTTTATCGTGAGGAACATCAAATTTTGCCTTAAAGTAAATTTGTGTCCCGATTTTGTATCTTACTATCTTTCAGTCGGTTCCAACGTTTTCGCTTAACAAAAAATGCTCATTTTGTTTCACGTGAAACATATGGCTGTTTTACCTTTTCATCAGCACCAGCATGATGTTGATGTCGCTCGGCGAGACACCCGGAATTCGGCTTGCCTGAGCCAGTGTGTCGGGGTTGATTTTTGCAAGCTTTTGACGGGCCTCGGTCGACAGCTGTTCCATCTCGAGATAGTTGAAATGGCCCTTTATTTTGATGTTCTCCAGGCGGTGCATTTTGTCGGCCACAATCCGCTCGCGTTCGATGTAACCCTTGTATTTCATTTTTATCTCTGCAGCCTCTGCCGTTTCATCGTTGCGGTTGGGCAGCGAGGCGATGAGCTGCTTCAGTTCGGGCACAAGTTCGGAAAGATTCTGCAGGTTGATCTGCGGACGGGCCACGAGGTCAGTCAGCTTGCATCCTTCGCGCAGCGGGGTGGTGCCGAGCGACTCGAGCGCCGCGTTGATGTCCTTCGGCTTGACGTGAGTAGTGGCGCAGAAGTTTATGATGTTTTCCGTCGCTTCCTTCTTCTGCATCCACCAGTCGTATCTGTCGCGCTTTGCCAATCCGAGGTTGTAGGCCTTCTCGGTCAGTCGGGCGTCGGCGTCGTCCTGTCGGAGCAGTATTCTGTATTCGGCGCGGCTTGTGAACATTCGGTAAGGTTCGTCGACGCCTTTCGTCACGAGGTCGTCAATGAGCACGCCGATGTATGCCTCGTCGCGGTGAAGAATGAACGGTTCGCCGCCGCCGCATCTTATCGCCGCATTTATTCCGGCAATGGTTCCCTGGCCGCCTGCCTCCTCGTATCCTGTGGTTCCGTTCACCTGTCCGGCGAGGAACAGACCTTTTATTATCTTAGACTCGAGCGAGTGGTCGAGCTGGGTAGGGTCGAAGAAGTCGTACTCGATGGCGTAGCCCGGACGGTAGACCTTGGCGTCGCGCAGCGCCGGAATTTTTCTCAGTGCTGCAATCTGCACCTCCATCGGCATGCTCGACGAGAATCCGTTAAGATACATCTCGTTGGTGGTTTCGCCTTCAGGCTCGAGGAAGAGCGGGTGCTGCTCCTTGTCGGGGAAGGTTACCAGCTTTGTTTCTATCGAGGGGCAGTAGCGCGGCCCTATGCTCTGTATCTGTCCGTTGTAGAGCGGCGAGTCGGCCAGTCCGCTTCTCAGCGTGTCGTGCACCTCCTTGTTTGTGTAGCATGTCCAGCACGGCAGCTGCCTGAGCTGTCGGTGGGGAGCCATGAAGCTGAACTGGTGGAAGTCGTTTTCGCCCTCCTGTATCTCCATGTCCTCAAAGTGCACCGACCTCATGTCTATGCGCACCGGCGTGCCGGTCTTCATCCTTGCGCTTCTTATTCCGTGGCGTGTTATGCTTTCGGTCAGGTCTTTCACGGCCGGCTCGGCTATGCGTCCGCCTGGCAGCTGCTTGCGTCCTATGTGCAGCAGTCCGTTCAGGAAGGTTCCCGCCGTTATCACCACGCTCTTGGCTCTCAGCTCAACGCCCCACACGGTCTTCACTCCCGCGGCCTCGCCGTTCTCTACTATGAGCTCGCAGACCTCGTCCTGCCAGATGTCGAGGTTGGGCGTCGTGTCGAGCACCTCGCGCCATTTCCATATAAACTTGCCTCTGTCGCATTGTGCCCTCGGGCTCCACACGGCCGGGCCTTTTGAGCGGTTGAGCATCCTGAACTGTATGGCTGTGGCGTCGGTCACTATTGCCGTCTGTCCGCCCAGCGCGTCGATTTCCCTGACAATCTGTCCCTTTGCTATTCCGCCGATGGCCGGGTTGCAGCTCATCTGCGCAATTTTGTTCATGTCCATCGTCACAAGGCAGGTGCTTGCGCCCATGTTGGCCGAGGCCGTGGCAGCCTCGCAGCCGGCGTGTCCGCCGCCTATCACGATGACGTCATATTTAAGAAGCATATTATCCTTATAATTTTTAGAGCAATATCAATTTGGCGCAAAAGTAAGAAATTAAATTGAATTTTTGATAAAATAGTTTGATTTATCGCTAAAATAGAGTATATTTGCATCCTCATAATAAACGCTAAAATACCTAAAAGAAGGTATTGCGGCGGGGCTGACCTTGGGTTATGCAGTACACTTAAATGTAGAGAAACATTATTAATTAATACAGTTAAATACTTAAATTTCAATCATTTATGTGGTTATGTAATTCATCTATTGGAAGGAAAGTCGTGATGTCCGTAACAGGTATTGCGCTTATCCTGTTCTTGACGTTCCACATGTCAATGAACGTAGTAGCTCTTTTCTCAGGAGATGCTTACAACATGGTTTGTGAGTTCCTCGGAGCCAACTGGTATGCACTTGTTGCAACTCTGGCTCTTGCGGCTCTTGCGGTGATTCACATCGTATATGCGTTCCTGCTGACAATGCAGAACCGCCGTGCACGCGGAAACGAGCGCTACGCTGTGACAACACGTCCCTCTAAGGTGGAGTGGGCTTCTCAGAACATGCTGGTGCTCGGCATCATCGTTCTGCTCGGTCTTCTGCTTCACTTGTTCAACTTCTGGTACAACATGATGTTTGCCGAACTGACAGGCATCAGCGTTCCTCATCATCCGGCTGACGGATTTGCCTACATCGTAGACACATTCTCTTGCCCGGTTTACGTTGTGCTTTACATCATCTGGCTTGCTGCTATCTGGTTCCACCTCTCACACGGATTCTGGAGCGCAATGCAGACTTTCGGATGGAGCGGCAAGGTTTGGTTCCAGCGCTGGAAGGTCATCGGCCTGGTTTACACAACTCTCCTCATGCTGGGCTTCCTCGTTGTAGTGCTTGCTTTCGCTTTCGGATGCGCACCGAGCCTGTTGTAATTGTAGTTCAAAATGCGTAACTCAAAATTCATAATTATTTAGAAAGAATATTATGGCAAAACAAATAGATTCCAGAATACCTGAAGGTCCGATAGCTGAAAAATGGACCAACTATAAGGCACATCAGCGCCTGGTTAACCCTAAGAACAAGCTGAAGCTCGACGTTATCGTCGTAGGTACGGGTCTGGCAGGTGCCAGTGCAGCAGCCAGCCTGGGCGAGATGGGCTTCAACGTGTTGAACTTCTGCATACAGGACTCTCCGCGCCGCGCTCACTCTATCGCTGCTCAGGGCGGTATCAACGCTGCCAAGAACTATCAGAACGACGGCGACTCTGTTTACCGTCTGTTCTACGACACAGTGAAGGGTGGTGACTACCGTGCACGCGAGGCTAACGTTTACCGTCTGGCTGAGGTGTCTAACAACATCATCGACCAGTGTGTTGCACAGGGTGTTCCTTTCGCACGCGAATACGGCGGCATGCTTGCCAACCGTTCGTTCGGCGGTGCTCAGGTGTCACGTACATTCTACGCTAAGGGTCAGACAGGCCAGCAGCTGCTGCTCGGTGCCTACTCTGCACTCAGCTGCCAGATACACGCAGGCCGCGTTAAGCTCTACACACGCTACGAAATGGAAGACGTTGTGCTCGTTGACGGCCGCGCACGTGGTATCATTGCCAAGAATCTCGTAACCGGAAAGCTGGAGCGCTTCTCTGCCAACGCAGTGGTTATAGCTACCGGCGGATACGGTAACACATACTTCCTTTCAACCAACGCCATGGGCTGTAACTGTACAGCTGCCATGTCTTGCTACCGCAAGGGCGCTTACTTCGCCAATCCTTCTTACGTTCAGATCCACCCGACATGTATCCCTGTACACGGAGACAACCAGTCGAAGCTTACGCTTATGTCTGAGTCTCTGCGTAACGACGGACGTATCTGGGTGCCCAAGAAGCTTGAGGACGCCAAGGCTCTGCAGGCCGGAACAAAGAAGGGAAGCGACATTCCTGAGGAAGACCGCGACTACTATCTGGAGCGCCGCTATCCGGCATTCGGTAACCTCGTTCCCCGCGACGTTGCTTCGCGTGCTGCCAAGGAGCGCTGCGACAAGGGCTTCGGCGTTAACAACACAGGTCTGGCCGTGTTCCTCGACTTCTCTGAGAGCATCGAGCGCCTCGGCATCGACGTTGTGCGCCAGCGCTACGGCAACCTCTTCGACATGTATGAGGAAATCACAGACGTCAATCCGGGCGAGCTTGCTAACGAGATTAACGGCGTGAAGTATTACAACCCGATGATGATCTATCCTGCCATCCACTATACAATGGGCGGTATCTGGGTTGACTATGAGCTCATGACAAGCATCACAGGTCTGTTCGCCATCGGCGAGTGCAACTTCTCTGACCACGGTGCCAACCGTCTGGGTGCGTCAGCTCTTATGCAGGGTCTGGCCGACGGCTACTTCGTTCTGCCTTACACCATACAGAACTATCTGGCCGACCAGTCTATCTGGCCTCGCATTTCTACCGACCTGCCCGAGTTTGAGGAGGCTGAAAAGGCCGTTCAGGCTGAAATCGACCGCCTGATGAACATCAAGGGCAAGCGCTCTGTCGACTCTATCCACAAGGAGCTTGGCCACGTAATGTGGGAGTATGTGGGCATGGGCCGCACAGCTGAGGGCCTGAAGACAGGTCTCGAGAAGATCAAGAAAATACGCAAGGAGTTTGAGACCAACCTGTTTATCCCGGGCTCAAAAGAGGGTCTTAACACCGAGCTTGACAAGGCTATACACCTGCGCGACTTCATCACAATGGGCGAGCTCGTGGCTTACGACGCTCTCTCTCGTAACGAGTCATGCGGCGGTCACTTCCGTGAGGAGTACCAGACTGAGGAAGGCGAGGCTAAGCGCGACGACGAAAACTTCTTCTATGTAGGCTGCTGGGAGTACCAGGGCAGCGACGAGAAGGCGCCCGAGCTTATCAAGGAGCCTCTGCACTATGAAGCAATAAAAGTACAAACCAGAAATTATAAGAACTAAAAATATGGCAAACATTTCATTCACACTGAAATTCTGGCGTCAGAACGGGCCGAAAGCCGAGGGCCATTTTGACACACGCGAGATGAAGGACATCCCCGATGATACATCTTTCCTCGAGATGCTCGACATTCTGAACGAGCAGCTCATTGAGGAAGGCAAGGAGCCGTTCGTGTTCGACCACGACTGCCGCGAGGGCATCTGCGGCATGTGCTCGCTCTACATCAACGGACATCCTCACGGCCCTAACACCGGAGCTACAACATGCCAGCTGTATATGCGTAAGTTCAAGGACGGCGACGTTATCACCGTTGAGCCGTGGCGTTCGGCTGCATTCCCTGTTATCAAGGACTGCATGGTTGACCGCGGAGCATTCGACAAGATCATACAGGCAGGCGGATATATCACCGTACGCACCGGACAGCCCCAGGACGCTAACGCCATTCTTATACCTAAAGAGGCTGCCGACGAGGCTATGGACTGCGCTACTTGCATCGGCTGCGGCGCTTGTGTTGCTGCCTGCAAGAACGGTTCTGCCATGCTTTTCGTAAGCTCTAAGGTTAGCCAGCTGGCTCTTCTGCCCCAGGGTCGTCCCGAGGCTGCTAAGCGTGCCAAGGCAATGATAATGAAGATGGAAGAGCTCGGATTCGGTAACTGCACCAACACCCGCGCCTGCGAGGCTGAGTGCCCGAAGAACGAGACCATCGCCAACATAGCCCGTCTGAACCGCGAGTTCATCAAGGCTAAGTTGAACGACTAATGGAAAGAACGCTATAAATTTATTTTTTCATAGTCTCCATGGGCGGGGCGCCGTTGTGCGCCCTGCCTTTTTTTGTGCCCCTGCCTTTCGTTTGTGCCATTGGCGGCTTTTGTCTGTTTCATTCCCGTTGGTTCTCCATGCTTGCGCTTAACGCCATTCAGCCTGCCGTGCCGGCATTTTGAGTAAAATTCATGCAGTTGTCTTCGTTATAATATTTGCATGTTGTGTAATATATTGATAATCAGGCGGTTATCTGTTTTATGGGCGTTCGGCTGCAAAATGCCGTGTTTCAGCCTGCAAAAGTTGCCCTTTTGGCGTGTAAAAGGTATTCTTTTATGATGCAAAAAGCATCCTTTTAGAAATTTGGAGCTTGCGCGGCTTTTGCCTGCATGATGCCAAGCCTGTGCCGTAATTTAGGGCTACGGCATAACAATAGTGCATGTTTTGGTGCTGCGAAGGGTGGGGCAGGCTATCATATTCTGACAAAATGCTAGTGTTTTTGGTTCAAAAGGTTAAATAATTTAATTATTTATGACAAATTGTCAATTATAAGTGCCAATTTGTCTAAATCTGTAAGTGGCACGCATGTTGCACTTATGTAAGCGAAAGCCTTTGGCTCAGAAGCCTCAGGCAGCCGCAAGGCCGCGGCCGGGATACCGGCGGGCAGGGCGGCAGAAAAATGAAAGGATTAAAAAAAATTATAAGGAGGATTTATTATGTTACCAGTAATTAGCAGAAACAATTGGATGCCCGAAGTTTTCAACGACTTCTTTGACACAGACTTCATGACAAGAACTAAGGCTACGGCACCGGCCATCAACGTCAAGGAAACCGAGAAAGACTACACCGTGGAAGTGGCTGCCCCGGGAATGACCAAGGACGACTTCAACATCCATCTGAGTGAAGACAACGAATTGGTCATCACCATGGAGAAGAAGAACGAAAGCAAGGAAGAAGACAAAGAGAACAAGAAGTATCTGCGCCGTGAGTTCTCATACTCCAAGTTCCAACAAACCATGATCTTGCCGGACAATGTAGACAAGGAAAAAATCGCTGCTCAGGTTGAAAACGGTGTTTTGACTATTGATCTTCCCAAACTTAGCGAAGAGGAGATAAAAAAACCGGAGAGAACGATTGAAATTAAATAAAAAGTTCTAAGGACAAGAATCATCTTACCGATAGAATAAACAGTAAAAAGGGGATAATAAAACTCCCCTTTTTTCATAAGATCCACCCGCGTCACAGACCAACTGTACCCCCAAAGTTGAACACAACGTTTTGGGAATGTTAGTTCAGATAATTTGTGACGCGGGTGATTTTTTATAAAAAGCGAAAAAACGTACCTCTATCCCTCGACTTTCTTAAAACTCTTTACGGCCCAAATATTCAGCACCAATGCAAAAGCAAGCAAGGCTCCCAACTGCGGCAACAAATCGGCCATGCCACTACCCTTCAAATAAACCATACGCATCACCTGCATCAGGTATTTCAACGGATTGAATACGGTAATCACTTGTGCCCACTCGGGCATACTACTGATGGGAGTAAACAAACCACTCATTAAAATAAGGACTAACATGCAAAACCACATAACGAACATGGACTGCTGCATAGTGGCAGAATGGTTAGAAATAACCAATCCCAAACCGGACATAGACAATACAAACAAAACCGCAAAAAAGTAGATTATCAGAAAATGACCTACCGGAGTAATGCCGTAAAGTACCCATGCCAGAATAAAGCAAATAGTAAGAACAACAAAACCAATCAGCCAATATGGAAGCAGCTTTGCCAGAATAAAAGTAAATTTACCAACCGGAGTGACATTTATCTGCTCAATAGTTCCTGCTTCTTTTTCTCCTACAATATTAAGGGCCGGTAAAAAGCCACAGATCAGAGTAAGCAACATTACCATAAGTGCCGGTACCATAAAAAGCTTATAGTTCAGATTCGGATTATACAAGTTAAGAGTAGATAACCGGCAATCGGCAGTAAAAGATGCCGGAATACCCCCTACGACAGTATCATCCCCCAATACATCAGCTTGCACAGAAAGCGTTACAGGAGAGAATGCAGACGAAGAGACTACTTCGGAAGCATAATCACGAATGATGTTGGAGAGATAAGCACTGCCCAATCCGCCTTTCGTACCGTTAACCGCATTCACTGCAATCAATACGTGAGCAGTGTTTCCACTGGTACAATTCCTTTCAAAATGATGTGGAATTTCAAGGATAACATCGGCATCACCCGACTCCACATTTCTCAATGCCGCGTCATAAGAATCCGGAAGAGCCGTAAGGCGAAAGTAAGTGGAAGCGGCAATCTTATCAACCAATCGGCGCGAAATCACCGAATGATCATTATCTACGATATTCAGAGAAATATTCCGCACTTCAAGATTCATTGCCCAAGGCATAAAAATCATGATCATGCAAGGAAAGAACAAGATAAGACGCGGAAGAAACGAATTACGCATCAATTGCTTAAATTCTTTTTCAATAAGAAACTTGATCATAGTAAATAATGTGCCAATATGCCAATGGGACAATGTGCCAATTGGCTGGCGCTTTTAATGGGTTAATTATGTTCATTTTCTCTAATTGGCACATTGGCATATCAGCACATTGTTCCATTATTCATTCTTTCATTCTCTTAATTGGCACATTGGCATATTGCCCAATTGGCACATTATTCCATCATTCCAATCTGTTTTTAAACTTCTTGAAACTAATCGTAATCAGTACTATCGCCATAAATGCCAGAATAATAATCTCTTTCACTACAAATGCGACATCCACTCCCTCGATCATCAACTTACGCACAGCCTGAATGTACCAACGGGCAGGCAGTACATCGGATATCACCTGCAATACGAGCGGCATGCTTTCTATGGGGAAAATCATACCGGAAAGTATCATGGTAGGCATCATCAAAATCAATCCCGAAGCCAACATGGCAGCTACCTGTGTCCGTGTTACCGAAGAGATAAGCAAGCCCAATGCCAATGATACGAATATAAACAACAGCGATACGATAATCAACCAGAACAGACTACCTGCCACAGGCACATGCAACACATAAACCGACAACAACAGGATCGTGATCAGATTAATGAATGACAATACAAAATAAGGTACTGCTTTGGATAATATCACAAACAACGGACGGACAGGTGAAACCAACAAGATCTCCATTGTTCCGGTCTCCTTCTCACGAACAATGGATATAGAGGTCATCATTGCACAAATCAGCATCAGGATAAGCCCCATGACACCGGGAACAAAGTTATAAGTACTCTTCATCTGCGGATTATAGAGCAACTTGACATCCGGCACGATCGTAGGAACAGAAACGCCGGCAGGCATCATTTCCTGTTGCACGGAAGCGATAATACCCGTAGCATAATTTACCTGTGTTGTTGCCATATTAGGGTCGGTGGCATCGGTAATAAGCTGTATCTCGGCATCACCGGCATAAAGCCTGTCGGCAAACTGTGTACCGAATACAATAGCAAGATCGGTATCCCCCTCCCTAAAGGCCTTTTCCACTTCCTGTGGAGAATGGAGCAACCGGGTCACCATAAAATATTCACTGGCATTGATCCGATCGACGATGCGACGCGTCATTACGTCATTGTTAGGATCGAGTACGGCTACACGCACATTTTTCACTTCGGTAGATATGGCGAAACCAAAGAGAATGATCTGAACGACAGGCATTCCCAAAAGGATCAACATCGTCCGCCGGTCACGGAAAATATGGAAAAACTCTTTTCTGACAAAAGCTATAAACTGTTTCATTCCTTAATCTGCTTTACGGACAGCCTTGCGGGCCAGTTGCTGAAATACATCATCCATCGTATCGGCATGAAACTGTTCCTTCAGCCGAAGAGGTGTGTCGAGCGCCTCGATACGCCCGTCCACCATGATAGAAACACGGTTGCAATACTCTGCCTCATCCATATAATGGGTGGTAACAAAAACGGTAATTCCCCGGTCGGCAGCCTGATAGATAAGCTCCCAAAACTGTCGGCGGGTGGCGGGATCGACTCCTCCGGTAGGCTCATCCAAAAAGACGATCTTCGGCTCATGGAAGATGGAAACGGAAAAAGCAAGCTTCTGTTTCCAGCCTAAAGGAAGGCTACGGACCAGCGTATCGCGTTCGTCACTAAAACCAAGGCGTGCCAGAAGTTCATCCGTCTTCACAGCAATCTCTTTATCTTTCATGCCATAGATACCGGCAAACAGACGAATATTTTCCCACACCTTGAGATCCTCGTACAGAGAAAATTTCTGGCTCATATAACCGATATTCTTTTTCACTTCCTCAGAATGAGTAGAGATATCGAATCCGGCTACCACTCCCTGCCCGGAAGTCGGCTTGCTCAATCCGCAAAGCATACGCATCGCAGTAGT
>ENA-OPBO01000250-OPBO01000250.1-human-gut-metagenome-genome-assembly--contig:-NODE-250-length-48552-cov-4.532074_pt1 | contig 48552 bp, 38 predicted proteins | sample MGYA00241071_ERZ501458 | MGnify/ENA primary metagenome ERZ501458 (study PRJEB25962, sample SAMEA2042509) | human gut metagenome | biome: human gut; feature: human-associated habitat; material: faeces... | reverse complement strand
GGCGGCGCGCGAGCACGCGCTCCATGCGCGAAATCTCGAGCATGTCGACCCCTATGCCTGCCGTCGCCACTCGCACCACCTACTCGACGGTCACGGACTTCGCGAGGTTGCGGGGCTTGTCGACGTCACAGCCGCGCGTCCTTGCCACGTAGCGGGCAAGAATCTGCAGGTGCACCACCGCGACGATGGGAACGAGCAGCTCGTCGGGCACCGGCGGGATCCACAGGACGTGCTCGACGAGCGAGGCCACAGCCTCGTCGCCGTCCGTGGCGACGGCCACGCACGTGGCGCCGCGCGCAATGACCTCCTGGATGTTGGATACGGTCTTGTCGTGGACGCGGTCGGCCGGGACGATGGCAACCACCGGGAAGCCCGGCTCGAGCAGGGCGATGGGGCCATGCTTCATCTCCCCCGCCGGATATGCCTCGGCGTGCAGGTAGCTAATCTCCTTGAGCTTGAGCGATCCCTCGTAGGCGGTCGTCGCGTTGACGCCGCGGCCGAGGAAGAGCGCCGAGTGCGCGCGGCGGAAGACCGCGGCGGCGCGCTTATCCTGCCAGGAGCGCGAGAGGACCTCGCGGATGAGGTCGGGGATGGCGCAGAGGTCGCGATAGTGGCGCCCGACCTCAGGCAGGTCCATCTGCCGCTTGGCCTGGGCCAGCCGCAGGGCAAGAAGCGCGCTCGCCACCATCTGCGCGGTATAGGCCTTCGTGGACGCCACGCAGACCTCCGGGCCCGCCTGCACGTAGAGAACGCCGTCGGCCTCGCGCGCGGCCGTTGAGCCGAGCACGTTTGTCACTGCGAAGACCTTGCAGCCCATCCCCTTCATGCGGCGCGCGGCGGTGAGGGTGTCCGCCGTCTCGCCCGACTGCGTGATGATCACGCAGAGGGTGTGCGGCGTCACCAGCACGTCCTGCTCGTAGTTGAACTCGGAGGCGTAGTCGCACACGACGGGAACCTTGGCCCAGGTCTGGATGAGGGTCCGCGCGATGAGGCTCACGTGATAAGACGTGCCGCAGGCAATGAGGTAGACGCGGTCGATCGCCGCGAGGTCGCGCTCGCTCATGGAGAGCTCGTCGAGCACGATGCCCTTCTCGCCAAGACGGCCGGAGAGCAGGCGCTCGATGGCCTCGGGCGTGAAGTCCTTGCACAGCTTCAGGTCGTCGAGCGAATTTATTCTTCCGTGCAGCCGGCGGTATTCTATTATGGTCTTTGCCTGATAGAAGCCTATGTATGGATGTCTGCGCAGACTGCTGAGCGGCAGCCGGTTGAGGTTGAGCCGGCTAACCACAGGGTGCTTCACCACGAAATAGGCTATGGCCGACTCGGGAAAATTGTCAATCTCGCGCAGCTGCTCCACGCTGACATATCCGCCCAGCCGCCGGCCGTAGCTCACTATGGCGCGGGCAAAGCCGCTGCCTATGCCCGGCACGCGCTTCAGCTGCGACGTGTCGGCCGTGTTCAGCACGATATGTTCGCCGGGCTTTATCTTCACGGGGTATCTCGTCGTGTCGCGTATGGTCAGGTCGGCAGTGCTGCCTCCATACACCTCAGATGCCGGACGATAGTCGCCCTCGATGCGTATGTATGGCTCCAGTTCCTTAAACTTCTGCGCCGTAAGTCCGTAAAGGCGTGCAAAGTCGGCCTTGGTACGATATATTCCGCCCTTGGCCCTGTACTTATATATGTTTCTGACCTGCCACGGCGCCAGCCCGAGACTCAGCAGCTGTGTGCTGTCTGCCGTGTTAGGGTCGAAGTATGACAGCTCAGTGCGCCGGCCGTCGGTATATTCCGCATATCCAGCCGTATGACCGGCAGAGCCTTTTCTGCCGCCAGACGCCACGGCAGTAGCATCTCCTGCCACGCCTTCAGGCGACTCACCCGCGCCGTAGCCGGCACAGAGCAGCAGTCCCGCGGCTGCTACGGCCACAAGGAGCACGGCCACCACAACACGGCGGTCGGTGCGGTTAAGATAAAAGAACCCGCGCATTTTTATGTGATGCTAAATGAAACCGAACGGCATAGCCTCACCTATCAGATTATGCCAAACTGCTGAAGGAATATAAGCAATATTCCTACGGGACACACGTATCTAACACAGAACAGATAGATGCCGAACAGACGGCCGCGCAACGTGCCATGATTGGTAAACTCATCACGCACCAGCTTATGCGGCAGGAACCAGCCGAGGAAGATACATGTAAGGAATCCTCCCACTGGAAGCATTATTTGTCCTGTAAAGAAATCGAACACATCGAACAGCGTACGGCCAAAAACAGTCAGAAGATCGTATCCGCCCAAAGACATCGAACAAACAAGACCTATCACCGAGCAGGCCACGGTTACGATAGTGGCAGCACGCTTGCGGCTGAGCTTGCACTCCTCCTCGAAGAACACGGTGCTTGCCTCGTGCATGGAGATTATGGATGTAAGGGCTGCCAAAGCCAGCAACGCATAGAACGCGGCAGACACGACATAGCCCACAGCCGGCATGCTTGAGAATGCCTGCTGGAACACGTTAGGCAAGGTGATGAACACCAATGAGGGACCTGAATCGGGACTGATACCCACCGAAAACGCTGCGGGGAAAATCATGAGGCCCGCAAGCACGGCCACAACGGTGTCGATAAAGGCTATCTGGGCGGCCGACTTCATCAGGTCGGTATCCTTACTGAAGTATGACGCATACGTACACAGGCATCCCATACCAATACTGAGCGAGAAGAAAGCCTGGCCGAGAGCACCGAGAAACATGCTGCCGTCAACCTTGCTGAAGTCTGGTTCAAACAGAAACTTCACGCCCTCCATTGCTCCTGGAAGCATACACGAAAGCACGACAATGACTATGAGAAGCACAAAAAGTATGGGCATCATCAGCTTTGAAGCCTTCTCAATGCCTCCGCGGATGCCGCGTATTATTATAAGGTGAGTAATAAGCATAAACAGAAGTGTCCAGAAGGCAGGCTTCCAGGGATTGGTCTCGAAAGACGAGAAATAACCTGCAAAGAAGTCGGGCGACCCGTGCAGATGGCCCGCAACCGAGGCATATATATAATGCAGGCACCAGCCCGACACCACGGCGTAATATCCCGAAATCAGAAAACCTGTAAGCACTCCGAGCAGGCCGACAAGCATCCACGGCTTTCCGCCGGACAAAATGCCGTAGGCCCGCGCCGTGTTGGATGCGGCACGGCGTCCTATCACAAACTCGCTGACGATGCAGGGAATGCCGAGCAGAAGCACACAGGCAATGTAGACAATAATATACACTCCGCCGCCGTGCTCTCCCGCCATATAGGGGAAGCGCCAGACGTTACCTAATCCTACGGCAGAACCGGCCGTGGCAAGAATAATTCCAAGGTTACTTCCAAAACTTGCTCTCTCTGATTTCATAATAGTAAATTTTCACTTTAATGTCTTATGTTACCATTAACCACTTGCACCCGCCTGTTGCCAAAAGTCAAAGCCTGCATAAGAGACGCTTCTTGTTTTCACGGCAATCGATGTCAGGTTTTCACAGAAATATGCTACCTTTGCACAAAAAGACTGACATTGATGAGACTAAGACAACCGCAAGTAAAGAAATACCCGTTTTCATATCTGTTTCTGGCCACGATATGGATTCTGTGTTTCTGCTATCCGCCACGCACTCCGCTTGACAACGTGGCTTTCATAGACAAATGGGTACACATAGTTATGTATGCCGGAACATGCACAACAATATGGATTGAATACCTCAGACATCACAAGACACCTGAGACGATGAAGCTTTTTATATGGGCATGGCTCGCCCCCGTGATGATGAGCGGACTGATAGAGATACTGCAGGAAAACTGCACCGGCGGCAGGAGAAGCGGCGACTGGCTCGACTTTGCGGCCAATGCCACGGGCGTAACGCTGGCTGCCGTTATCGGAATTCTTCTGGCAAGGAGTCGCGCCAGGCACTGAACGGCGAGCGGCGCAGCGATGAGTTGTAGAAGCGGCGGTCGGCAGTTACCTCGTCGGCAATGAAGTCGGGCTTGACGAAAGGCTCGTCCTCGCTCTGCAGCTCCACCTCTGCCATTACCAGGCCCTCGTTCTCTCCATAGAACTCATCTACCTCGAACACATGCTTTCCGCTGGCAACGAGATATCGGGTCTTGTCGATAATGCCCGGCTCGCACAGCTCCATAAGATGCGAGGCCTCGTCGAGCGTTATCTCCTTCTCAAACTCATAGCGGCTCATGCCATTTCCGTCAGACGGTCCCTTGATTGTTATGAAGCCGCGACCGTCGCGAATACGCACCCTGACAGTGCGCCCGCGCTCGCTGCAGATATAGCCCTGGCGTATGCGGCTCGACGATGTAGCCTGAGCCGCATACGGCCGGCCGGCCTTGTGAACCAAGAACTTGCGCTCTATCTCCAGACCACTCATATTACATCTGGCCTATCATTAGAACAACAAGATATATCACGGCAAAGATAACCAGTGCCGCAAATATCCATGTAACGACTTTCTTGCCTTGCTGTTCTTGTTCTGCCTCACGCTTAGCGCGGCGTAATTTTCTGTTCTGACTCATAGTTATTATCTTTAAAATTAAGGTTCTTCAAATATTTTCATATGGTCTGACGCATGGCCGAATGCCGCTGACGAGGCAGCAAAAGAAACTGCAACGCCTGACGGCGAGGCACTAATGCGCATGCCTGAATAAAGCAACCGGACTGCATCCGGCATCATGTGCCGACGAAGAATTACTCCTCGTCGGTAACCGGAAACTCCATAAGGTATGCCTTGATGAAGCCGTCGATCTTTCCGTCCATCACTCCGTCCACGTCAGACGTCTGATAGTTGGTGCGGTGATCCTTGACGCGGCGGTCGTCGAAGACATAACTCCTTATCTGACTTCCCCACTCTATCTTCTTCTTTCCTGCCTCAATCTTGGCCTGAGCCTCGAGGCGTTTCTTCATTGCGCGGTCGTAGAGCTGCGACTTGAGCAGGCGCATGGCGTTGTTGCGGTTCTCAAGCTGCTTGCGGCTCTCTGTGTTCTCAATGAGGATTTCCTCTTCTTCGCCGGTGTCTGGGTCGACATACTGGTAGCGCAGACGCACACCGGTTTCCACCTTGTTGACGTTCTGTCCGCCGGCACCTCCCGAACGGAACAAGTCCCAGCTGACCTTTGACGGGTCGACATAGACCTCGATCGTGTCGTCGACAAGAGGCGAAACGAACACGCTGGCGAAGCTGGTCATGCGCTTGCCCTGCGCATTGAACGGAGAGACACGCACCAGGCGGTGGACTCCGTTCTCGCTCTTAAGATATCCGTAGGCATACTCTCCGCCCTCAATCTCCATGGTAACGCTCTTTATTCCGGCCTCGTCGCCCTCCTGCAGGTTGCTGATTGTAACCTTGTGGCCGTGAGCCTCAGCCCAGCGCATATACATACGCATGAGCATCTGTGCCCAGTCTTGGCTCTCGGTGCCGCCGGCGCCGCTGTTTATCTTGAGCACACAGTCCATGGGGTCTTCCTTCTGGCGGAGCATATTCTTAAGTTCAAGGTCTTCGATGGCCTTTATCGCCTTGGCGTAGTCTTCGTCTACCTCCTCTTCGGTAACCATATCGTCATGATAGAAATCGAAAGCCAGCTGAAGCTCGTCGGCACAGGTGCGCACCTCCTTATATCCGTCGATCCAGCGCTGTATGCCCTTCACCTTCTTCATCTGTTCCTGGGCGCGCTTAGGGTCGTCCCAGAAGTCGGGCGCCTGTGTGCGAAGCTGTTCTTCCTCAAATTCTATTTTCTTCTTGTCTATGTCAAGATAATGATGCAGTGCCTCGGCACGCTCCATCACATCTTTCAGTTGATCACTTGTTATCATCTGGGTTACTGTCGTTTTTTCTGTTATTTAACGGGTGTTTCAGGCTGCACGGCGTCAGCGTCTTCATACATCTTGTCTATTACGCCGGCGTAGTTCTTGTTGAGCACCTTTCGCCTTATCTTGAGCGTATTGGTAAGCTCTCCGCTCTCCATAGTGAAATGCTTTGGCAGTATGGTGAAGCGCTTTATCTTCTCATAGCTGGCAAACTGCTGCTGAAGCGTCTCTATGCGGTCGGCCATCATCTTGTTGATGCGCGGGTCGGTGCACAGGTCTTCGCGGCAGCCAAACTTTATGTTGTTGTCGCGGGCGTATTCCTCGAGCAGGGCATAGTCGGGTATAACCAGTGCAGACACAAACTTGCGCTGGTCGGCTATGACGGCTATCTGGTCGATAAACTTGTCAACAAGCAGCTTCGACTCTATCATCTGCGGCGCTATATATTTGCCGTTGGATGTCTTGAAGAGGTCTTTTATCCTGTCTTTCAGGAAGAGTTCACCTTTACTTATATAGCCTGAGTCGCCTGTATGGAAGTATCCGTCCTCGTCGAACACCTCGCGGTTGAGCGCGTCGCGCTTGTAATATCCCCTTGTGATGGTGGGGCCTTTGAGCAGAATCTCGTCGTTCTCGCCTATCTTAATGTCAAGACCGCTGATCGGGCGACCTACCGACCCTACGGTGAAAGGCTCATTCTTATGGTCGCACGACACGGTGGCGAGGCTCTCGGTGAGACCGTAGCCGACGATCATGTCGATCCCGATAGAATGCACGAAGCACTCCACCTCCTCCGACACCGTGGCTCCTGCCGTGGGGAATATGTTGGGATGCTCTAGTCCCAGCTCATTACGCACGATGCTGAAGAGCGCATACTTCATCTTCAGCGACAGCGGCGGACGCTTGCCGCGGCTGAGATATTCGATATTGTGCTTGCGCCCTACGGCCAGGGCCTTCATGAAGAGCTTGCGTCTCACGGGGTTGGCCCTGTCTATCTTGTCCTTTACGCCGGCATACACTTTCTCCCAGAATCTTGGCACGGAGCTCATGCATGTAGGATGAGTCTCGCGCATAGACTGCTGTATCTCCTTCGGGTTGGTGTTGATCACAATCTCTGCACCCTCGCTAAGACAGAGGAACAGCCATCCGCGCTCAAAGATGTGCGTGATGGGCAGGAAGTTCATTATGCGGTCTTTATCCGTTACCGGCACAACCTCGTCGTTAGCCTTAAGCGCGGCATGAAACTGACCGTAAGAAAGCATTACGCCCTTGCTGTCGCCGGTGGTTCCGCTGGTGTAGAGTATGTTGCAGAGGTCGTCTTCATTGGCCTCGGCATACAGCTTTTCCACTTCCGACTGCCGCGGACTGTTCTCGCCGAGCGTCAGGAAATCGTCAAAATATATTGAGTTTTTATCGTTCGGACTGATGACAACACGCTTGTCGAAGACTATTACGCGCTCGAGCGAAGGACAATGGGAGAACACCCTGAAGGCCTTGTCGTACTGCTCCTGCTCGCCGACAAAGAGCACGCGCACCTGTGCGTCGTCTATCATATACTGTATCTGCTGCTCGCTGCTGGTGGCATAGAAGGGCACGCTGACGGCCCTTATGCCGAACGCTCCGAAGTCGGTGTAGAGATACTGGAGGGAGTTCTGCGAGAACACGCCGATGTTCTCCTGTACCTTGACGCCGATGTTCAGCAGGGCGTTAGACACATGTCTCACCTTACGCGAGAATTCTTTCCACGACACCGACTTCCACTGCGTGTCGCCAAAGTCACGGTAAATAAGTACGCGCTTGTTTCCATACTTCTTTGCTTGTTCGTGGATTAGAACCGAAAGATGACATCTTGTCTGCATAAGCGTATTGTTTTTTGTTAGATGCAAAGTTATATTAAATTATAATAAAAACAAAATAAAAACGGCTTTTTTACTTTAAAAGGAAATCTAAAACACGCCACTTTAACTGACAAAACGGACAATGCTGCGCCGGCTGCACGCAAACATGCCTCAGAGACCGCCCGGCGCAGCACCGGGCACGGCATGACACTTGTGCCTATATTATTTTGTTTTTACGTCATATTGAATTAACTTTGCAGTAAATAATTGCATTATGAACGGCCAGACGGTCTGTTGCAGGCCATCTGGCGACAACATTTTTTGAATGATTATGACACAGAAAGAATATCTCAACGACGCCATAGAACTGCTTAAAGAGCTGATAGCCACGCCGTCGGTGAGCCGCGACGAGAGCGCAGCGGCAGACGTAATGGCACGCGCGATAAGCGGATATGGCTACGAATACAGCCGCGAAGGCAACAACATATGGATTAAGAGCAGCGGATTTGACAGCGCGAAGCCAACGCTGCTGCTCAACGCACACATCGACACGGTGAAGCCGGTGAGCTCGTGGACGCGCAATCCATTCAGCCCTGACGTATGCGGCGGAAGGCTGTACGGACTGGGCAGCAACGACTGCGGCGGCGGACTCGTTGCCCTGCTGCAGGCCTTCAGGCACATAACGTCGCGCCCGCAGAGCTACAACACCATATGGCTTGCATCGGCCGAGGAGGAAGTGTCGGGCGAGAACGGCATAAGGCGCGCCCTGCCGCTGCTGCCTGCCGCAGACGTGGCCATCGTGGGCGAGCCCACGGGCATGCAGCCCGCCATAGCCGAGAAGGGACTGATGGTGATAGACGCCACGGCCAGGGGCAAGTCGGGACATGCCGCCAGGAGCGAAGGCATCAACGCCATATATGAGGCTCTCGACGACATCTGCTGGCTGCGCGGCTACAAGTTCGAGAAGGTGAGCCCGCTGCTCGGCCCCACGGTGATGAACGTAACGATAATAAACGCCGGCACGCAGCACAACGTGATACCCGACGAATGCAGGTTTACGATAGACATAAGGACCAACGAATTCTACAGAAACGAAGACGTGTTCAGCTTTCTGTCATCCAAGATGAAGAGCGAGCTGAAGGCGCGCTCGTTCCGTCTGTCGTCGTCGCACATAAGCGAGGACAACCCTCTGATACAGAGGTGCAAGGCCATGGGCATGACGCCGTTCGGCTCGCCCACGCTGTCAGACCAGGCACTGATGCCCTTCCCCTCGTTCAAGCTCGGTCCGGGGCAGTCGGCACGCTCACATTCTGCCGACGAATACATAGGCATAGGCGAGATAGAAGATGCCATAAACACATACATCAGCCTGCTCGACGGAGCCGACATTCTGCCCGCCGCAGCGCCTGCGGACAGCAGCCGCATAACGCTTTGACTTTCAGTAAGTTGCAAAAGGCCATCTTTTAGCGTGCGATTTGCCGTCTTTTACACGCCAAAAGGTGGCCTTTTGCAGCCCGAAAGCATACCTTTTGCACGGCAGCAATACAGCCGCGCCACAATCACCATGAAGCACCTACATTCAGGCCATCAGACACAAAAAGACTACACAACAACATTCAGACATGTTAAATTAAACTACAACCCATAAATTTTATTTGGAAATAAAAACCAAATTCGTTACATTTGCAAGCTAAATAATCCCAATAAAAATATGAAAAAACTTTTTTTTACCTTATCGATGGCACTGATGTCAACATTGGTGCTCGCCGTACCGGCCAAACGAGGCATGTGGAAAACGGTGAAAATGGCTGACGGCACTGAAGTCAGAGTAGAACTACGCGGTGACGAATTCTGCAGCTACTGGCAGGCAGCTGACGGCCGCAAACTAGTACAGAACAACACTACAGGCTTTTACGAGCTTGCCGACATGAAGGCAATGACCGAAAGAGCCGACCAGATGAGGCAATCGGCACGCCGCAGCAAGAACAACATACAGACAAGAGGCTCGCTCGGAGGCGACCACCAGCCATACGTTGGTATGAAAAAAGGTCTTATCATACTCGTGCAGTTTGCCGACACCAAGTTCTGGGCCGACCATACTCCTGCACTCTATCAGCGCATTGCCAACGAGGAAGGCTTCAAAGAGCTCGACTTCAACGGTAGTGTGAAAGACTACTTCAAGGCACAGAGCTACGGACAGTTTGAGCTCGACTTCGACATCGCCGGCCCTGTAACTCTGCCTAACGGATATGCATACTACGGCAAGCCTACTAACGGACAGAACGACAACAACACTGCACTCGGCGAAATGGTTATGGACGCCTGCAAGGCTGTTGACGAAAGCATAGACTTCACTAACTACGACTGGGACGGCGACGGAGAGGTTGACCAGGTGTTCATCCTTTACGCAGGACACGGCGAGGCTTCTTGGGACGACAGAAACACTATCTGGCCTCACGAGTGGAACTTGCACTCAGCTCTCGGCAGAACACTCACACTCGACGGCGTAACCATCGACACTTATGCCTGCAGCTGCGAGCTCGGCGTCAAGACAAGCCAGGGTTATGCTGAATGTATCGACGGTATCGGTACTATCTGCCACGAGTTCTCTCACTGTCTCGGACTTGCCGACATGTATGACACATCTTACAGCGGCAACTACGGCATGGGCAACTGGGACATCATGGACCAGGGAAGCTACAACGGCGACAGCTATCTGCCGGCCAACTACACCAGCTACGAGCGTATGTACGCAGGATGGATTGAGCCCACTGAGCTTACAGAAAACTGCCAGATAGACAACATGAAGGCTCTGGCTGAAACAGGCGAGGCTTACATCATATATAACGACAATGACAAAGACGAGTATTATCTGCTCGAGAACAGACAGGTGAGCGGATGGGATGCAGGTCTGCCTAACTCAGGACTGCTCATCCTGCACGTTGACTTCGACGCCAAAGTATGGCAGCAGAACCTCGTGAACAGCACATCACGCCAGCGCTGCACCATATTCATCGCTGACAACGACCCTGAAAACAACGACGCAGGCGACATCTATCCTTATCAATACAACAACAGCCTGACTAACACTTCTACACCGGCCGCTACACTTAACAACATGAACAAGGACGGTTCTAAGTTCATGAACAAGTCGGTAAGAAACATCACAAAGAACAATGACGGCACAGTGTCATTCTCATTCGAGAACGAGAACAATTCTGACTCTGACTTCGATCTGCCGCAGTCATACATCTTCTATGAGTCATTCGACAAGTGCAACGGCACCGGAGGAAACGACGGCAACTTCAGTGCAACGACATCAGGCTCTGTACAGTATGACAACACAGGATGGTCTTCAACAAGTTCTCGCAGCGCTTACCAGTGCGCACAGTACGGCTCAAGCATGATGGCAGGTAACGTTACAACACCTGAAATAACCGTAGACGGAACATACACACTGCAGTTCAAGGCTGCTCCTTACGCAAGCGAGGCTAACACTATCTACGTTGAGGTTAAGGAAGGCAACGGAACACTGTCTAAGCCTTCATTCGTACTGAAGAACAACAAGTGGTCTGCATTCAGCACAGAGCTGACAGCTAACGGACCGGTTAAACTCAGATTCTACGTTAACTCAGGCCGCTTCTATCTCGACAAGGTTTGTCTGAGCAACACATCTACAGGCATCAGCAACACCGTTACTGACAATGAGGTTAAGGACAACCGCATATTCAGCATCGACGGACGCTACATGGGCAAAGACCTTAACAGCCTGAAGAAGGGCATCTATATCATCAACGGAAAGAAGATTATCAAATAATCGTCATAACCTTCACCAAAAGGGCGGGCCAAGGCCTGCCCTTTTTTATTACCGCCACAGCCGCGGCCGGCAGCCACAAGACAGCCGGAAACGGACTGAAAGCAACAGCATTCAACAACAAAACAAAGATATCATGAAGCTATATTACATCTTCCACAGCTGCTTTATGCTTGAGGCCGAGCAGTGTGTCATCATCTTCGACTACTGGAAAGACTCGCCCGACGGCGACGTCAAACACATGCTTGAGCACACAGACAAGCGCGTCTACTTCATGGCAAGTCATTTTCACGAAGACCACTTCAACCCCGAAATCTTTAGTCTGAACGTGCCAAACGGACAGAAACGTATAATTCTGTCGCGCGACATAGTTAGGCGCCGCAGAGCGAAAGAAACCGACGCTGACGTGCTTCTGCGCAGAGGCGACACCTACAGCGACGACATGATAAGCGTAAAAGCCTTCGGATCCACAGACGCCGGAGTGTCGTTTATGGTAGAAACAGACGGAAAGAAGGTGTTTCACGCCGGCGACCTGAACAACTGGCACTGGGAAGATGAGTCTACTCCACAGGAAGTCAAAAAGATGGAAGGCGACTTCATGGCTGTGCTGCGCGACATAAAAGCAGAATACCCGGCAGTCGACCTTGCCATGTTCCCCGTCGACCCGCGGCTCGGCACCGACTTTGCACGCGGCGCACGGCAGTGGATTCAGACGATAAAGACAGCCTATATGGCACCTATGCACTTCCCGCCGGCAAGAGAGAAGGCCATGACCTTCGGCAAAGAGGCAGAATTCCGCGGCACTAAGTTTCTCTACATACACCGCGAAGGCGAAGAGATAGGAACACTGTAATATACACGCAAGAAAAATAAGCGCCTCAAACTGTATTATTGACAGCTTGAGGCGCAGTGATTATGAATAAAAAGGTTGGTTATAAAAACACATTAATGTTTCACCTGGAACTTCATTGTCTTACGTGCGTTTCCGGCCTGAACCTCCAGCACATAGATACCATTCTTAACCGAAGATATGTTTACAACATTGCTTGTGTCTGTCACCTTGCTGCTATAAACCTTACGGCCGGTAAGATCGTATAGATTAACATGGGCGTTGCCGTCACTAAGCATATCAATATGAAGTTCGTCCGTTGCGGGGTTAGGATATACGGTAACGTCAGCTATACCTGTACCCTGCTCACGATCCTCAAGCCACTGCTTAAGGTCAAGCATATAACCGAATACATTCTGGCCTTCCATACCATAACCTATCACAAAGCGTCCGTTAGGCGACATGTCGTAAGCCGAACACAACGTACCGGTATACTCTGCACCAAGCACATTTCTTGCAAAGTCATTGATATCCATGATACCGTCTTCCTTTGTCCATATCCAGCCGCTCCCGCCTATGCCATACCAGCCAATAGCGATATCACCTTCATTATTAATGTCAGACACAGTTCCGCCGACACCATTGTCTGTAAGCTCTACAATACCGGTTTCTATACTATAAATATACGGATTCTTTATCAGAGAACGCTCTCCACCTTTACCTCCCAGCCATTTACCATCTGAAGATACACATCTCAGTTCAAGGGCAAGATTCTGCATCAGGTTATTATCATCATTAAAATCCAAGTCCTCCTCTGATACACCTTCATGACTATATATAAATTCCTGAGTATACCCGTCTGCTCCTTTGCGCCATACAGAAGCATACCAAGGACCATTAAAATCCTGCCATCCTACAACGACACTTCCGTCATAACTTGCACCATTAGCGCGGGTTGCCTTGCCTTCAACACGTGTTCCAAGGTCAACAGGCACACCAGTTTCTGTACTCCATACCGTAGCATGACTACGGAATCCTCCATCAGACTCTTTCCACGGCGCCAAACCTACTACATATTTACCATCTCCAGAAATATCATACGCTGAACCGAAAGAAATATCACTCATATAACCCGTACTCTTCAGCGGTGTCCATTCTTGTGTTTCCATGTCATAAAGAGAGGATATTGCGCCATTCTTTGTTTCTGCCACAGGCTTGCGCATAAGGCATCCGTCAGTACCTCCTACCATTAAGGCTGTAGATGTTTGATTAATAGCATAAATGTCTGAACTTACTCCTAGATCTTCTCCTTCATTCACCCAGGTCTCTCCATAGTCTTCTGAAGAATAAATTTGCCCGTTGGCTCCTGCCACAACAAGTTTCTCTCCATCAAAAGCTACGGTATACCACTTATAATCTCCGCTTCCGTCGTCTACGCGCCTACGTTCCCAATAAGAGCTTCCGTCTGTACAAATATAGACATTGCCATTACCACACACAGCTGCAAGTTTTCCTTCACCTGAAACGGCTATTTTGGTAAACTTGACATTACTTCCACCATAATAGATACTTTCCCAAGTCTTGCCGTTGTCTGTAGACTTATATACACTACCGTCATTCGTTGCCATATAGAAATTTGTACCGTCATTGACTATGCTCGTTGGCATACCTGTGAGGCCTTTGACACCTTCTGTTACATCCGTAAACGAAATATCCATAGTATAAATGCCCTCACCATTATCGCATTGCCATACTCCTGCCGTTCCGTCTTCATACTCAACGGCAATAACTCCGCAATAAGGTGCCGCATCAATAAAGTTGATAGCATGATAACTCTTCACGTTTTTAGTAAGGCCTTCAGGACGCGGATCTACTTCATTCAACCACTGGTTGCCCAGGTTGCCCTGATAGCACAATCCGTTATCACCACCCAAGAGAATACTTCCTCTATAAAATACAGAGAAAGTATTTATTGCTCCCTGCTTCAGACCGTTCTGTATACAACTATTATCGTATATATACCAAACCTCACCTTCGTTAACGGTACGCAACACAACGCTGTTACCTGTCTCTGTGTCAACACCCACAGCAACACCATAGAACAAAACGTCCGGAGTAGTAAGATACATATCTTTTATTTGAACTGTAGGCATATCAATAGTTTTAGTCCATCCCTTACGTACTAATACATCAGCAAGAGTCACAGCAGAAATAATCTTTCCGTCATCTGAAAAGCGGCCATGTCCTCCAATACCATCACCTGGTCCGATACCGCCAATAAGCTCAAGATCTTCAGCACTCTGGTTTGGTCCTTTCTCAACTGCTCTCCACAGATAATAAGGAGTATTAAGGTCCGGAAAACCAACGGCAACACCGTCATTGTTAACACCCGTAAGGTTCATTTGTGTGTTCACCTTATAAATTGTCTGACCGACAACAGGTACACAACATGCAGAAAGAGCTGCTGCAAGTGTAACAATAGTAATACTTTTTTTCATAATATAAATATTTAGTTTAACTTACGAATCTGTGCGTAAAATTACAAATCTAAATAATATCTTTATACTTTTTCTACAGGACAATACGCCGGACACGAATGTTAAAAAAATTAAGATATAATATAACATTCTGATTTACAACACAATAAAGGGACCGGACAAATTTCAAAAAAAGTAAAAACCAATCATTATGAATTCTGACAAAACATTGTTTTGCAAAAAAGATTGTCGCCGCTTTTATGTAAACATGACAACCATGGCAATAAAAAAAGAAACAAGAAAAAGAACAAATAAGAATCTATACAACAGCAGGAACCATAAATTTGCCGATTAAAATCTAATCAGTCATAGACCTGCCAAAATATGATTTTGCAAAACAAGTACGTTGATGTTTCTGTCTTCTTTATGTTTTCTATTTCCATCAACCCTTTCTTTACATATCCATCATGGCAGCGAAAAAGCATGCAGCGATTCTCTTTAAATTCTGTAGGATTCTAATTACAGTTTAGAAAGACAGATATAATGACAAATTAGGAATAAAAAAATCCGCACGTAAAATCTAATTACGTACGGATTATATCTGAATATTTATTATTACGCCTTAAGCATCGATGTTTGCGTATGTGGCGTTCTGCTCGATAAACTGGCGTCGAGGTTCAACGTCGTCGCCCATAAGCATTGAGAATATCTCGTCGGCCTCTGCGGCATTCTCTATCGTAACCTGTTTCAGCAGACGTGTCTCGGGATTCATTGTCGTCTCCCAAAGCTGCTCCGGGTTCATCTCACCCAAACCTTTATATCGCTGAGTGTGTATGCTCTTGCCGTCGTCAACGCCGTTGCCGTACTTGTCGAGGAATGCCTGGCGCTGCTGGTCGGTATAGCAATACTCCTTCACCTTGTTCTTATATGTGCAGAGATAAAGTGGCGGAGTGGCTATATAGAGATGTCCGTCCTGAATAACCTTAGGCATGAAGCGGTAGAACAGAGTCATTATAAGGGTGTCGATGTGTGAACCATCGACGTCGGCATCGGTCATTATGATAATCTTGTCATAGCGCAACTTTTCGATGTTTGCCTCCTTGTCGTCCTCGCCGTCAACGCCGAAGCGCACGCCTATACTCTGTATGATGTTCATAACCGACTCGCTCTCGAACACCTTGTGCCACATAACCTTCTCCACGTTAAGAATCTTTCCGCGCAGCGGCAGTATGGCCTGTGTGTAGCGGTCGCGTCCCTGCTTGGCAGAACCGCCGGCCGAGTCTCCCTCGACGAGGAATATCTCGCATTCCTTCGGGTCTTTGTTTGAGCAGTCAGCAAGCTTTCCGGGCAGACCGCCTCCGGTCATAGGATTCTTGCGCTGAACGCTCTCGCGTGCCTTGCGCGCCGCGATACGTGCCGTTGCAGCCAGTATCACCTTATCGCATATCTGCTTTGCCTCCTTCGGATGTTCCTCAAGATAATATGTCAGAGCCTCTGACACAGCCTGCTGAACGGCTCCGGTAACTTCGCTGTTGCCCAGCTTTGTCTTTGTCTGACCTTCAAACTGCGGCTCAGCCACCTTTATCGAGATAACGGCCGTAAGTCCTTCGCGGAAGTCCTCGCCCGCAATCTCTATCTTTGCCTTCTCGATCTGCTTTGATATAACAGGGTCGTTGTCGGCATATTTCTTCAAAGTACGTGTCAGCGCCATGCGGAAACCTACGAGATGCGTACCGCCTTCGATGGTGTTGATGTTGTTCACGTATGAATGGATGTTCTCGCTGTAGTCAGTGTTATACATCACAGCCACCTCGATAGGTATGCCCTGCTTCTCTGTCTTCAGATAGATAACGTCATCGAAAAGATGTGTGCGGTGACGGTCGATATAGCGCACAAACTCTTTCAGTCCGTCCTTGGCATGGAACACTTCCTGCCTTGTCTTGCCTTCCTCGTCGGGACGAAGGTCTGTAAGCGTAATCTTTATGCCGGCGTTAAGATATGCCAGCTCGCGCATACGCTTGGCTATTATGTCGTATTTATACAGTGTCGTGGTGAATATTGTAGGGTCCGGCCAGAACTGCTGGCGTGTACCGCGCAGCTCAGTCTCGCCAACCACCTTTACAGGATACAGCGGCTTACCCTTCTCATACTCCTGCTGATATATCTTTCCGTCGCGGAACACCTGCGACAGCATGTGTGTAGAAAGCGCGTTGACGCACGACACACCCACACCGTGCAGACCTCCTGACACCTTGTATGAGCCTTTGTCGAACTTACCGCCCGCATGCAGCACGGTCATTACCACTTCAAGAGCCGACTTATGCAGTTTTTCGTGTTCATCCACAGGGATACCACGACCGTTGTCCTGCACGGTTATAGAGTTGTCTTCGTTTATCGTAACTTCAATATGGGTGCAGTATCCGGCCATGGCCTCATCGATAGAGTTGTCCACTGTCTCGTTCACCAGGTGGTGAAGACCCTTCTCGCTGATGTCGCCTATGTACATTGCCGGACGCTTGCGCACGGCCTCAAGGCCTTCAAGCACCTGTATGTTACTGGCTGAATAATTATTCTCGTTGATTTGATTTTCTGCCATTTCGCTTCAATGTAAATTAACGTGCAAATATACAAAAAATCTGCGACACGGCGAAGGCTTTTAACTATAAAAAAGTGAAATGACGGTGTTTAACTACACCATAAGCACCTTTGCCCACAATATTACGGCAAAAGCCCGAAACGGCAGCCAAAGCGGTGCCACACGCTGCCATGCACCATGCTTCATGACGCTCATGACAACAATAAAAACGCAAGAAAGAAAAGGAGCAAACCGGCAAACAACAAAAAAGGCTGCAATCTTTGTTGATCACAGCCCTTATTGTCTCTTATTTATAATTTAATTTATCCCAATTTGCTGATGTGGCACGCCAGCTTTGACTTAAGATTAGAAGCCTTGTTCTTGTGGATGATATTGGTCTTAGCCAGCTTATCAAGCATCTTCTGTACACTAGGATACAGCTTCAGAGCTTCTTCCTTGTCTGTTATAGCGCGCAGCTTACGCACTGCATTACGCATTGTCTTTGCATAATATCTATTGTGCAATGTTCTTTTCTTCTCCTGACGGATTCTCTTAACTGATGATTTGTGGTTTGCCATCTTTGTTATTATTCCTTTTTATTTTGTTAGTAGTCCCTAGGAGAGTCGAACTCCTCTTTAGAGAATGAAAATCTCTCGTCCTAGCCGATAGACGAAGGGACCATTTGATAAATTTGCGGTGCAAAGGTAGTGGTTTTATTTTAAACCTCCAAATTTTTCTGCAACTTTTTTCTCAAAAACCATAAAATTCTTGTATTTTTGCAGATATGATAACAAAAACAAGGGCTTTAGTGCTGCATTCGTTCAAATATGGAGAGCAACAGATGATTGTTGACTTTCTCACCGAAACATGCGGCAGAACGTCGTGCATTATAAAGATTCCGACATCGGCAAGGGGCAAGCTCAAGAAGCAATACTTCCAGCCGCTGTTCATTCTCGACACCGACATCGACATAAGACAGAACGCCAGACTGCAGCGGCTGAAGGACGCACGCATAGCGGTGCCCTTCACGTCGATACCGTTTAACCCATACAAAACGGCCATCTCGCTCTTCATGGCCGAATTTCTGCGCTGCACCACACGCCGCGAGCAGACCGACCCAACCACATTCTCATATATAGAGAACAGCATCAGATGGCTCGACGGATGCGGCGAGGGCTTTGCCAACTTCCACATAGTGTTCATGATGCGCCTGTCGAGATTTCTCGGATTTTATCCCAATACCGACAACTACGAGCCGGGCGACTGGTTCGACATGAGGAGCAGCTGTTTCTGCCGTCAGAGACCGATGCACGCCGACGTGCTCAGTCCTGACGAGGCGCGCAAGATAGGACTGCTGCTGCGCATGAACTATGCCACGATGCACCTTTACCGCATGTCGCACTTTGACCGCAACAGGATGGTGGACACCATAATAAGCTATTACCGCATACACATGCCCGAACTGCCAGAGCTGAAGTCGCTGCAGGTGCTTAAGGAGCTGTTTGCTGATTGACAAGCCAAATTAGACATAGATTTAAATCATACGACACCTTTAGATTCTTCACTTAAGGGACATCACTTCATGGTAAAAACTTAGGACAAAATATTTTTCCAATCTAGAAAAGCAGAGTATAACGGATGTTAATTAATTCAGACAAAAGCGGCGGAGCATTAACATACGTTCACGGACAAGAATGAATAAAAGGCTTAAACATGAATTTTTTGAGACGTAAAAGCATGGTCTACGGATAAAAAACAGGCATGTCTTACAACGGAAACGGGCCACTTTTGCACCGTAAACGGCAAAGTAATATTTTTTAACTGTTAAGCTTTTGTCTTCAAAACAGCATAAAGCGTTGAACGACAACAGGTTAGCAAAAACGCGCATTTTTCGTCGTTTTTCGCGCCAAATCACGGATTCGTGACGAGCATCGCCATTCCGAGAGCGTTAAGTGGACTGAATCATGTAAGAAAAGCTGACAAAAGACCATAATGAAGCTGAGCGAAAAGAACTAAAGAACAATGTGCGGCATTGTACAAACAATAATTATGAATTGCGAAACGAAGTTAGGCGAAAGCCGATCGTGAATTATGAATTATGAATTGTTAATTATGAATTATAAATTAAGATTCGTATATTTGCATGCTCCCCTGCCCTGCCTAGCCATACGGCACGAAGAAGACAGGCATGAGAAAGCCGACATGCAGACGGAAAGATGCTTGCGGACATAACGGCTGAAACATCACTATGCACAAATAATATAATATTATGGAAAAACATTTTAAAAGGACTTTTATGGCATTATGCCTGGCCGCGTTGCTCATGCCGGGCATGGCGCATGCGCAAAAGGCAGGCTACGTGCCGGCGCCCGAAAACCTGAAGGCGCGCAAAGAGTTTAGCGACAACAAGTTCGGGATATTCCTCCACTGGGGCATCTACAGCCTTTTCGGACAGGGCGAATGGTATCTCAACAGCGGCGGGCTCAACTGCCACGAGTATGCCAAGGCCGCATCGGCTTTCTACCCCTCGCGCTTCAACGCGAGCGAATGGGTTAAGGCCATCAAGGAGGCAGGAGCGCGGTATATATGCATCACCACACGCCACCACGACGGCTTCTCGATGTTCGACACAAAATATTCCGACTATAACATTGTTGACGCCACGCCCTTCGGACGCGACGTGATAAAGGAGCTGGCAGACGAGTGCCACAAGCAGGGCATAAAGCTTCATCTGTATTACTCTCACCTCGACTGGACGCGCGAAGACTACTATCCGCTGGGCAACACGGGCCACAGAACGGGCAGAAAAAACCACGGCAATTGGGAGAGCTACTATGAGTTTATGAACAACCAGCTGACCGAGCTGCTGACCAACTACGGCGAGATAGGCGCAATATGGTTTGACGGAGTGTGGGACAAGCCCGACTTCGACTGGCGACTTGGCGAGCAGTATGCCATGATACACCGCCTGCAGCCGGCATGCCTCATAGGCAACAACCACCACAGGGCGCCGGTTGAGGGCGAAGACTTCCAGATGTTTGAGCGCGACCTGCCGGGCGAGAACACCGCGGGCCTTTCTGACGAAAGCGAGATAGGCAGTCTGCCGCTGGAAACATGTCAGACGATGAACGGAATGTGGGGATATAAGGTGAGCGACCAGAACTACAAGTCGGACACAACGCTCGTAAGACTGCTCGTAAGGGCTGCCGGCAAGGGTGCCAACCTGCTTATGAACATAGGGCCGCAGCCTGACGGACAACTGCCGGCAGTGGCTCTTGAGCGCCTTAAGAGCATGGGCAAGTGGCTGTCTGAATATGGCGAAACGGTGTATGCCACTACGGCGGGCGACGTGATGACTGCCGAATGGGGCACCACGACGCGCAGCGGCAACAAGCTTTATGTGCACATCCTTGCCGACGACATGCCGAAGATGATATTGCTGCCGCTAAAAGGCAAAGTGAAGAGCGCCGTATTATTTGATACAGGCAAAAAGATAAGTCATGAAAACGTAAGCGGCGGCGTAGTGCTGCACACTGCCGACCTTACGCCGGCGATAGACCGAATAATAACACTGACGGTGAAATAAGTGAAGAGGAAAAAATTAAATGAAGAGTGAAGAACGAAGAGTGAAGAATTCAATAGTCTGTTGTGTGTTATAGAATGTCGGCAATGCTATAATGCTATTCAGTTTTATATGCTATTGAATTCTTCACTCTTCGTTCTTCACTTATACTTATATTCCCACTCCCAAAGTAAAGAATGCGCCGTTGTATGAACCTATTCCGGCAGTGCGCGAACTCATGTGGCGGAAACTTACGCCGAAATCAAACTTCAGAGGACCTCGCCCAACCCTGAACATTACGCCAAGATCGTAAGCAACATTCTTCCAGTCGGCATGACCGACGCTCGTCGACACCGTGCCGCGAAGGTCTATGGCCATAACGTCGTCCTTATAGAACGTATAGCCCAAACCTCCACCAAGATTCTGCGAAGTGACGTAAGTCTTCAGTCCGTCGGCATCACAATGGCCGTAAATGCTCTCGCCATGAACAAAGGCATACATACGCGGAATAAACCTGTAGCCTATGTCGGCATTGAGGGTAAGCGGATGCATGTTGTTGCAGCCTGTTCCTGCACTCACTCCGAGATTGATAACAATTTTATCGAAAAAACACTTTTCGTTCGACGCGTTCTGCGCTCCGGCTGTAGCCATGGCCATAAGAAAGGCCAACAAGAACAATAATTTCTTCATAGTAAAAAACATTTTTAGTTTGTGCTTTTTACTTTAACACGTACAACACGCCGTATTGTGACATCGTTTTTAGTAAATTAACATTAACGGCAAAAAAGATTCACAACATTTTTTCATATTGAACACGTGGGGACTACGGAAATGAAGAGTGAAGAATGAAGAATTCAATAGTATATAAAAGCTGAGCAATCACAATATTGACAATCTTGATTGCGCCTTACAATATAAAACCGGCTATTGAATTCTTCACTCTTCGTTCTTCACTCTTCACTTATTTAGCTCCTTTGGGCGCCGGCAGGAAATATGCAATGACTGTAAGTACAAGCATTAAGATCCAGAAGCTGCTCATACCGGCATCTACCGCATAGCTCACAGCCACGCCTATCAGACAGATAACGATGTCTAAGACCGAAAGGACCGACCTTGACGTATAACGCGAAAGGAAGCCGCGCGCATCCTTAACCAAATCTTTTATCATCAGCACAACCATCAGGACAAGACACAGAACTATTAATCCCCAGACGGCATAATCTGCCGCAGGCACGCTGCCAAACAGCGGTTCAAGTGCAAACAGAAGAAGAAAGATGCTGAAAACAATTTCAAGCTTGCCGGTCTTTAAATCTATTTTTCTCATAGGCTTGTTGTTTAAAAAAATATTTATAGGTTTAAATCACAAAACATCAAACTTAAACAGCTTTTTCCGCATGGAGGAATATCTAACACTCGACACAAAGATTATCAGCGACAAAGCCGTCAGCACTATCATGCCGGCACAAACAGACATTCTGTAATGCCGCATTATAACGTGCTGATATGGTTCAGCAGCTCTTGTAGCCTTATGTTCACAAAGTTAGGAAAAATCCTGGACATTTTCAACTTTCTATAAGTTTATTTCGGTTCATCACCGATATCCATTGAAATATAAGCGTTCAGAGCAGCGCGACAGACACAACGCAATAACCCGGCCGAATAATAACCGGTCGGATTATCACATTAAATTATTAATACTGCTCAAATTTTTCACAACGCTTTTCCGTAACCGTCAAAAAGGAAGCAGCATGAAAACAGTAAAATACACCATAGCCAGCAGAGCCAACACCTCTAATGCCAGTTCCAGCTTGTCAAAGCGGGTGCTTTCATTGTTTTTCAATAAAGACGTCAGTGTTACAAGCACCAGCGGCAAAATCATAAAGGAATACCTCAGTTCTATTCCAAACAACACAAAGCCCCACCATACAAGACCTATAAGGAGTATGAGGGAAAGAATTATTACTTTTGCTTTTTTCATAAGGCACTAAAATTAAATTTAACCACCATAATCATTAAAAACTTCAACGAATCTAAAGAGAGAGAGAGTAAAGCAACAAATGTAATTTTCTACAGATTTATACTCACAAAGAAGATGCGCAACAAACCATTATCATGCCTAAGCACGCAGGGACGTACCCCAGGTGCGTCCACCTTTACATCAATCATATATAACGCTTTCGGACGCACCTGGGGTACGCCCCTGCAATATCACGTTGTTTTCGTTCCCTTTGGTGTCGGCAGAAAATATACAGCAACAAAACAGATAAACAGAAAAATCCACCAGCTACCTGAATTTGAGCTGAACGCATAGCCTACAGCCAGGCCTATAAGACATATTACGGCATCAACAATCCAAAAGACCGACCTCGATGTATAACTCGAAATGAAGCCGCGCGCATCCTTAATCAGGTCTTTCACCAAGAACACAAGCATCAACACAGCGCACACTGCCATCAACCCATAAATTAGATAATCTATCACAAGTATGTCTCCAAACACAGGCTCTACGGCATATAAAAGCAGAAGAGTGCTGAAAAAGATATCTAACCTGTCTTTCCTAAAACTTATTCTACTCATAGCTTTAATGATTTAAAGATTATTGCTTAAACATTTTCACATCACGCAAGACAAATTGTCAATGCAGTCACAAATATTTTTATCGTTATGCTAATCTGTCCGTGTATTTGTTTGCAAATGTAGGCAAAAACTAAAGTCGTTATTTATTTTAGTAAGTTCTTTTCGGTTCATTTCTAATAAATTACAGTTTACGTAGAAATTATTCAGAACCATATAATAGGCAACAACGGTTATTTTTGGTCGGTTTCAATTCGACCAAAAATAACCTCTAAAAAACTTGAAGGCTCAAATATAATATATAACATTAAACATTATTTTGCCGATTCATCAAATTCTGATTCCCAATATTCAAAACTATATAATGCCGTTGCCAATCCACTTTTAATACTTGTTTTTTGTTCATCCGTCAAATCTTCAGATTTATCTATAACCTCCACATACTTACTAATGATGAAGGCAACATCATCTGATTCAGAAACATATTCTTCCATTACAGTATTAAAAAGTTCCATAACTTTACTTAACAATGGGTCTGAAGCCGTCAAGTTGTTAATACTTGCATCTGTACCTATTACTTTACAACTATCCATCAATTCCTTTGAATTAAATATGGCTTCTTTTATATCCGAAGTTTTCTGTTCATCAGCATTTAACACAACTGAACCATCCATAACTGAAAGCATTATATTATGCATTCTTCCAACTGTCAAAAATTTCTCATCCAGTCTAGACATTATAAGAAGGCTACTATCCACATCTAATTTCCTATATATCGTAGGATTATTTACGATAATTGTTTTTTCATTTATTGAAAAATCATCATTTACTACAATTTTACATGCTTGTCCAATAGAATAAAAATCATCTTCATTAATAGCAGCTCTTGTTCCAGGCGAAGCTAACCAAGAATTATATGCACCGCCAACAACAGCTCCAATAAAAGCTCCAAAAACACCACCTGTTATAGGAGAGCCCAAACCTGTACCAACAACACCGCCTATTTTACCGCCTATTTTACCGCCAGCCCAAGCTCCTGTTACATCTGCAGAAACCACTTGCAAACGCTGTTTCGTCGTCCATCTACTTCAACCTCTAGTTTCATCTGACGAAACTGTTGACAATAGCTCCAAGTTTACATTTTCCAGTTCCTTAATAACTCCCTTATTCTCAACTTTTGATACATTTAAATCATCCATTTCTTCATTTGAACATGACACAGCAATAACTGCAACAGCCAATAATAATAATGTTCCAATTTTATTAAACATTTTTTTCATAATAATTTTTTTTAAGTTAAACATTAAACATATATACTTTCACGTGAAATATCATTTATATTTTATTCTTTATAAAAAGAGTCCAAAACCTGCATACCACCATCCGTTACTACATAAACTACATATTCTCCATTCTCACATTCAGACATATTACACTCTATACCCTCGTCTTCATTTACACTAAATACATCAGATGCAACTTTTTCACCATCCTTAATTATTATAATTTCTGCATTATCTACTCTTCCATAAAAAGAAACGACAAGTCTATTCGATAAATTATCATAGAAAGACGTTATAGGCATATCGCGACTGGGAGCCTTATTTCCTATTGAACCTCCTTTTACAAAAATTATCTTTCTAAACTCACATACAAAACCATTATTTGCACTGACTTTTCCAAATGATACTAAAATCATCAATATAGCTAAAATCCTTTTCATTTTTAATAAAATTAAATATTTTCCTCTTTCAAAATTAGATTAACATTTAAACATCTCCAAATTTCAATACGATTATTTTTCAGCAGTGTCACAATTCCAAAATAAACTTAAATCATTTTGTTACAAGCACTTACACTACATCAAAGCATCTCATCATAGCAAAAATTGTGACGCTTTAAATAAGCACAAGGATAAAAAAAACATCATAAATGCACATGCTTTTCAATATAAATTGATTAACTTTGAAACAACAAAAAACATGACATTAATGAAAAGACTTTTATTATTCTCCATAGCTATAATACTCATTCTGTGCAGCTGCAACTACAACAACGAAACACGCCAGAAACTCGTTTTGGCAGATACATTGCTGTATCATACAAAAAACGATTCGGCAATGAAAATACTTAAAAGCATCAGCGTTGAGAATCTAAAGGATGAAAGCAACAGGGCATATTATAATCTTTTGATGACTCAAGCAAATCATGTTTTATATATGTCTCCTATGCCCGACTCCATCATAAACAGATGCATTGAATATTACACCAAACACTACGATGCAGAAAAACTTGCTAAAGCGTATTACTATAACGGAATTATACAAACAAATAAAAACAATTATCAAAAGGCCATTAATTCATTAAAGAGGGGGGAACCTCATGCAAAAAAATCCAAGAATAAGGTACTTATACATCATATTGCAGAAAATCTTTCTTTCATCAATCTAGAAATCGGTAACTTAAATACGGCCTTAACATACGCACACATTGCCTTAAATAAAGCATCAGAAATGAAAAGGGAATCGTGGATTGCAGAAGATTCGTATCGTATGTCAGCTATTTTCGGTGCAAAAGCCATGCAAGACAGTTCTAATTTCTATATGAATAAGGCATTAAAATATGCAGCATCTTTACAAAAGCAACTAAGATCCGACTTCTATGCTAACGTAAGTGCATATTATTATAACATAAACAAGCTTGACTCTGCCGAGAAATATATATTAATGTCCATAAAAGCCAAGCCGACGGCAAGGGCGGAATTTATACTCGGAGTGATATATATGGAAAAGGGACGAAAAGCCGAGGCATGGAGACTATATGAAAAGGCTGTAGCCGACGGCGACTTCGACATCAAGGCTGAAGTGCTGGCGTGGATGTCTGACATAAAGAAGGAGCAGGGCGAATATAAGGAGGCCATGAAGCTGGCGGAAAGAAGCAAGGCAGCTGAAGACAGCATGAAGGCAAGACAACAGACTGAAGATATGCTCGCGCTGCAGAAAAGCATAGAGAAAGAAGAGGCCGTGAAGAATGCCGGACAATGGATGGCGGCTGCAACGGCCATCGCAGCACTCGCAATTATCATCATAGCAGCCGCCGTATACCACAGAAAGAAGATGAGCAGGGCAAGAAACCTGATGGAGGAAGACAGGGAGAAGATAGAGATGTACACGCAGCAGATGGAGAGCATGGCGGCATCGGGAAAGGACAGGGAAAAGGAAATAAAGAAACTGAAAAAGAAGATTGAAGACATCAGAAAGCATGAGGCTGAAACTGTGAGCCGCGGAAAAAGGCTGCACAAAGAGATTGCCGACGGCGGAACGACCGTAAAATGGAGCAAGGACGACTTTGAGACATTCATCGAATACTTCAGAATTGAATATGCAGAAAAAGCAAGAGAGGCTGAAAGCAGATACGGCAAGCTGACAACAAACAGTCTGTTTGCACTCTCGCTGATAACCATAGGCTTCAGCGACAAGGACATTCAGCGCATTATGGCCATAACTCCAGGAGCGCTGAGAACTATCAAATACAGACTGAAAAAGCAAGTTAGAATTGAGAATGGATGATGGAGAATTGAGAATTTTATCAGCAGAACTTGTTATACAGAACTTACAAAACACGGCAAACTATGATGCAAAAGGTATGCTTTTGCATGCTGAAACGTGGCCTTTCAGGGTGCAAAAGTATACCTATCGGAAAAATGAAAACGGCAATAATAAAGAATGTTGACTATTTACTGACTTAGGTTGACCGAAACATGGATTATCGCTGATAAAAGTTGACTCTTCGTGATAAGTCATGCAGCATAACATAAGGATCAATTTTATTTTTATAAAAAACTCATCACTCGTCACAACCGTGCATAACAAACTGTAAATCAAGATGTTAAAGCGTGACGAGTTGCCGGCTAAACTCATCACGACTGATGTGTGAGCCATGAGCGTGACGAGTTGCGCTTTCAACTCGTCACACTGTAACGCCATGTGTATCAGTGCGTTATACGCCATTGTGACGAGTGACGAGTTTTTTATTAAAATAGTTAGAGGAGAATGTTCTGTTTTAGGAGTTAAAGTAGTTAAAGGAGTTAGAGGAGTTAAAGTCGTATGCTTTGTTTTTAGGAGTTAAAGTAGATAAAGGAGTTAGAGAAGGTAAAGTCGTATGCTTTGCTTTTAGGAGTTAATGACACTGTCCAAAATTTTGTGCAAATGGAAACAAAGTTCTGTTGCCGGTACATCAAAAAACAAATCAGCCTGAGCAGACTGTTTAGTCCGTTCAGGCTGATTTATTATTTTATATCAGAAAGAAAATGCTTAGGCAAGCAGTTTCTTTACGATGCCGGAGATAATGCGGCCGTCGGCCTTGCCAGCCATCTGCTTTGAAGCCACGCCCATAACCTTGCCCATGTCCTTCATGCCTGCGGCACCTGTCTGGGCTATAATTTCCTTTACGGCAGCCTCAATCTCTTCCTCTGTCATAGGCTTCGGCAGGTATGCCTCAATGACGCTGACCTGTGCCAGCTCGGCGTCTGCAAGGTCCTGACGGTTCTGCTGCACGAATGTGGCAGCCGACTCTTTGCCCTGCTTGGCAAGCTTGGCAAGAATCTTCATGGCGTCGGCATCCTCGAGAGTGTCGTTGGCTCCGGGAGCAGTCTTTGCCTCAAGAAAAACTTTCTTAATGTTGCGCAAGGTCTCAAGACGTACCTTGTCGCGGGCCTTCATGGCCTCCTTTATATCGTTGCTTATCTGATCGAATAACATTTTAATTATGAATTAAAAATTATGAATTATGAATTGTCAATCATCCAAACTTTATTGTTCCCTGTATCTTGCTGTCCTCGCTCTCGGCCTTCTTTACCTGTCCCATAGACTGGTTGCGTATCTCCTCAAGCTCCTGACGTGTGCGCTTGTATGTAGGCGTCGACTCAACAGAAGATATCACGTCGTCGTTGTCGAGGTCTTCCTGGCGGAAGATGTATATGTGCGGACGGCGCTTGTATTTAGAGCTCTTTCCGTCGGTGCCGTAGTAGTGTTCACGCTTTGCGCGGCGCTCGGCAGCCTTCTCCTCCTCCTCAGCACGGCGTTCGTTCTCCTCCTGAGAGTGCTTCTTGTAGTGCTCGTTCATGCCGTCGACATTCTCTATGCCGAATCCTGTGGCGAGGATGGTAACCTTCACCCTGTTGCCCAGTTCGGGGTCGGTGGCAAGTCCCCACTTTATCTCGAAGTCGTTGCCAAACTTGGCCATAAAGTCGTTCACATCGTTCATCTCCTCCATCATGAGGCCGTTGTTGCTGTTCTTGTCGCTGCAGAACGATATGCTGAGCAATATCTTCTTTGCGTTGAACACGTCGTTGTCGTTGAGCAGAGGTGAGTTGAGCGCGTCCTCAATGGCACGCTTCACGCGGCCCTCGCCTTCGCCGTAGCCTGTACTCATGATGGCCACGCCGCCGTCCTTAAGCACGGTCTTCACGTCGTTGAAGTCGAGGTTTATCAGTCCGTGAACGGTGATAATCTCGGCTATGCTCTTGGCAGCAATGCTCAGGGTGTCGTCGGCCTTGCCGAAGGCATCAAGGATAGACAGTTCCGGATAAATTTCGCGCAGGCGCTCGTTGTTGATTACGAGCAGGGCGTCTACGTGCTTCGACATCTCTTCAACGCCGTCGAGGGCCTGGTCGATCTTGCGTTCGCCCTCAAAGCGGAACGGTATGGTAACGATGCCGACGGTAAGTATGCCCAGATCCTTTGAAACGCTGGCAATGACAGGAGCCGCACCGGTGCCGGTGCCTCCGCCCATTCCGGCTGTGATGAATGCCATCTTGGTGCCGTCGTTGAGCATTGCCTTAATGTCCTCAAGGCTCTCCTCGGCTGCCTCACGCGCCTTTGCAGGCTTGTTGCCGGCTCCGAGTCCTTCCTTGCCGAGCTGCAGGTGCACGGGTACGGGCGAGTCGTTGAGTGCCTGGTTGTCAGTGTTGCACAGAACGAACGACACGTCGTGTATGCCCTCGCGGTACATGTGGTTAACGGCGTTGCCTCCACCGCCGCCTACTCCGATCACTTTTATTATGCTCTTCTCTTTTTCGGGCTCACCGAAATCCACTATTCTATGTGTATCAGCCATATCTCGTCTTTATTTTTTTTCGTAGTTATAAGTTTGTAGCAGCGCAGCCATGTCAATATTATTCGTCCTCAGAGACAAGGCTTCTGAACCAGTTCTTGAGCTTTGTAACATGAGGCTTCATGCCCTTCTTTTCCTTGTCGGCATCGTCCTTCGGCTTAACTTCAGGCTCGCTCTCCTTCCTGGCAGCCTCTTCGGCAGCCTTGCGGCGCATCTCCTCAATCTTCAGCTTCTCGGCTTCGGTGAGCACTACGCCCTCGTTGTTGCGCTGCTGTACGTGAGTTCCGCCCTGCATGCCGGCAGCCGGCTTAGGCTTGTCGGCACCGAAGAGGTCGCTGTGCTCGCTGTACTCTTCGCCGGCGCAGTTCATGTCGCCCTTGGCCAGGATGCCCAACACGGTGTTCATCATGCCGTTGTGGGCGTTTATGTCGTTGTTGTTAGAGTTGATGGTCTGCGTAACAAACTTCGCAATACGTATTTTCTCTATATGCGTGTGGTTTCTGAAGGCCATGTCGATGTTCTTCATGTTAGAGCCTCCACCGGTAAGGATGATACCGCCCAGCAGTCTGTCGGCATACTCGGCAGGAACCTGATACCACACATTCTCAATAATCTCCTGAAGTCTGCCCTCTACGATCTCGATAAACTTGCGGCTCTCTATGCTGCGGTCGGCATCGATGGGGAACATCAGGGTGTTGTCTATCTCGTTGTTGTCAGTATAAGCATTTCCGTATTTCAGCTTCATCTTCTCGGCGTTCTCATCGTCCATCTGCAGCGAAGCGATATCCTTGGTGATGTTGTTGCCGCCGAGAGGTATGACAGCAAGATGGCGAAGAATATTCTTATAGTAAACAGAAACAGTGGTGGTATCGGCACCAAGGTCAACGAGCACGCATCCTGAACGCTTCTCAGAGTCGGACAGCACGCTGTCGGCCAGCGCCAGCGGCGCCAGATACATCTCGGCAATGGCAATGCCGGCAGTGTCGAAACACTTGTTGAGGTTGCGGTAGAAGGTCTTGCGCCACAATATGTTGAGGAAGTTGCCCTCAAGGCGGCTGCACTGTATGCCCACGGGATCGAGCTGCAGCTGGTTGTCGACCTTATACTCCTGTGTGGCCGCGTCAAGAATTTCCTGTTCAGGATAAGACATGTTACGGTTGGTGTCCATAAGCTCGTTTACCATCTCCTGCGTAACGATGGTGTCGCCCAATAAGTCTTTGCCTATCACGTTCTTCTCGCTTCTGATAGACTGGCCGCCCACGCCCACATACACCTGAGCTATCTCAGACTTGAGGGCGGCAGACAGTTTCTTGACGATGTTGGACACACACTGAACGGTCTGATTTATATTGTAGACGACGCCCTTGCGTATAAACGACGAAGAGTCTTCCTTCACAACGGCGAGCACAGAGATGCTGCCGTCAAGATTCTTCTTGCCCGCAATGCCCGTAACCTTTGATGAGCCTAATTCTATTGCTACTATAAAATCCTTTGCTGCCATACGTTATCAATTTGTTGTTTCTGTTTTATTTAAATATCTGCCTTTTTCTTCTTTTTGCATATTATCTGGTTGTCAAACTCCAGATCTATATAAGAATATTTGTTCCATCCGGCCTGACTGAGTCCGTATTTGTAAAACTTCTTCAGACGGTCCATCTTCTTCTGCACAAAACCTTGCACAAGAGCCTTGCGGCGGTTGACATATTTTGTCTGCGGGATGTTGCCCAGATAAACTATATGCTCGCCGACGCGCGGAACAAGCTCAACGCCAAGGTCGGGCAGTATGTTTATCTGCACTATCTGATTCTTCCAGAAGTCATCCTTCATCAGCTCGATGGCCAGATAAGAGAGATAGTTGCGGGCATACCAGCGGCTTATGTTGCCTGTGGCTATTATCAGGTCTGACGTATACTTTGAGTTGGGCATTATGCCGCCCTGATCGTCAAGATAATAGTCGTCGCCACGCGAGTTTTTCACCCTTACGATAGGCAGACGCTGCGTGATGCTTATAAAGACGTTGCCGTCCTTTGTCTTATAGCACTGTGCAGTGTTGACAAAGGGCGTGTCCTTCAGCTTGTCCTCGATGTCGCGAGGGTTGATGTCGGCAAGTTTCTTCTTAAACGGATAAAGGCGGCTCCGCTCAAGAATGCGCTTCACCTCCTTTGCACTTAGGAATCCGTTTGTACTTTCATCCTCAACATTAATGGTAACCTTAGTACACACGCTATGTGTCTCTGCCGGATGATTGAACGATGTCATCGCCATCACCAGGTAAACCGCAAGAAACACGTCGAGCGTTATGAATATGGTTCTTTTAAGTTTCTGATGCATTTACTTATACTTGTCTTGAAGTATTTTCTCTATCTGTGGCACATAATTGTCGAGGTCGCCGGCACCGAGCACCACGAGCACCTCGAAATCATTGTCTTTGACGAACGAGAGGACATCCTCCTTGTGTATCATCTTCTTCTCCACGCCTTCCTTCAGGTTGTCGTAGATAAGCTGTGACGTAACGCCGGGGATAGGCTCCTCGCGTGCGGGATATATGTCGCAGAGCACAACCTCGTCGAGCATGCTCAGACTGTCGGCAAAGTCTTTATAGAAGTCGCGCGTGCGGGTGTAGAGATGGGGCTGGAAGATTACGGTTATCTTCTTGTCCCTGTAAAGCTCGCGTATGCTCCTTGCGCTCTGGTAGATTTCCTTTGGATGGTGTGCGTAGTCGCTGAGGAAGACAATCTTGTCGTTCTTTATCTTGAAGTCGAAGCGGCGGTCAACGCCACGGTATGTCTTCATGCCATACTTCAGTTCCTCGCTTGAGCATCCGTTGAGCTGTGCCATGGCCATGGCCGCAATGCCGTTCTCGATATTGATGGGCACGGGCTGACCGAGCTGCACTCCGCGTACGGTTTCTATGGGCGAGATGAAGTCGAACGAGATGTTGCCGTTCTCAATCACGATATTCTCGGCATGGAAGTCGCCGCTGTCAAGACTGTATTCATACACCTTAACACCGGGCTGCACCTGAGCTTTCATCTCGAGGCCCTTGTGTATGATGAGCGCTCCGCCGGGCTGAATCAGCGAAGAGTAATGGGCGAAGCTCTCAAGATAGGCCTCCTTGGTGCCGTATATGTCGAGATGATCGGGGTCGGTAGATGTTATGACGCTCATCCACGGACGGAGCCAGTGGAAGCTGCGGTCGAACTCATCGGCCTCGATAACCACGAAGTCGCTCTCCTTGCTCAGTATGTAGTTAGAGCTGTAATTCTTTGATATGCCGCCGAGAAAGGCGTTGCAGTCGACGTGGCTCTGATGCATGATGTGGGCGCACATGGTAGACGTGGTGGTCTTGCCGTGCGTGCCGGCAAAACAAAGGCCCTTGTGTGAGCGTGTGAGCATGCCCAGCACCTGGGCGCGCTTCTCAACGTCGAAACCGTTCTCACGGAAGTAAACCAGCTCCTTGTGGTCTGCCGGTATGGCCGGGGTATAGATCACGAGCGAAGACTTCTGGTTTCTGCAGGCATGCGGTATCTCGTCGATGTTTTCTTCATAATGAATAAGCATGCCTTCTTTCTCGAGCTGCGTTGTCAATGCAGAAGGAGTTTTGTCGTATCCGGCAACGACAACGCCTCTGTGCAGGAAGTAACGGGCTATGGCGCTCATGCCTATGCCGCCTGCTCCTACAAAATATACAGCTTTAATCTCTTTCAGTTCCATTATTTTATTATTCTCTACAGAAACGGACTTTTGTCCGCCAGGGCTGATTGCAGCCCTGCATCTGCTTTTGCAATTTATTTTAGTATTCTATATAATTATTGTCTGTGGCCTACTAACCCTCCGCATCAGTGTCCGCGGCGTGCGAGCTTAACCACTTCGTTGGCTATTATGTCGGCCGAGTCGGGAAGCGCGAGCTTCAGTATGTTCTCGCTAAGTTCTTTCAGTCTGGCATCGTCTTTCACTGTCTGCAGCGCCAGCTTAACCACCTCAGCAGGAGCGTCGGCGTCCTTTACATACAGAGCAGCGTTCTTGTTGACCAGGGCCATGGCGTTCTTTGTCTGATGGTCTTCGGCCACATTGGGCGAAGGAACAAGGATAACCGGCTTGCCTATGAGGCAGAACTCTGATATGCTGCTTGCTCCGGCGCGGCTTATCACCAGGTCGGCGGCCTTGTAGGCAGCGCCCATGTCAGAGATAAAGTCGGTTACGTGAAGCGACGGAACCGTTCCGCGCTGCTTCAGTTCAGCCATTATCGACGCGTTATAGTATTTTCCGGTCTGCCATATAAACTGCACACCTGACTCTTTTATCATGTCGAGATTCTGAAGTACGCTCTCGTTGACCGTTCTCGCGCCAAGGCTTCCGCCTACGATGAGGATGGTCTTCTTGTCTTCAGACAGCCCGAAGCTCTTAAGGGCCTCAGCCTTTGTCAGCTTTGTGTCGAGCAGGGCCTGACGCACGGGATTACCGGTCTTGACAATCTTGTCTGCCGGGAAGAATCTTTCCATGCCGTCGTAAGCCACGCAGATACGGTCTACCTTCTTCGACAGTATCTTGTTGGTGACGCCAGCATAGGAGTTCTGCTCCTGAATGAGGCACGGTATGCCCATCTTCGTACACTGGTTGAGCATCGGACCGCTGGCATATCCGCCCACTCCGACGGCTGCCATTGGATTGAACTTGCGTATAATCTTCTTCGCCATCTGCTGGCTCTTCCATATCCTGTAAAGAACCACCACATTCTTAAGCATGTTCTTTCTGTTGAAGCCGCTTATAGGAAGTCCTACAATCTCATAACCGGCAGCAGGCACGCGCTGCATCTCCATGCGTCCTAACGCTCCGACAAACAGTATTTTAGCTTCGGGATACTTTGCCCTGATTGCGTTAGCTATCGAAACAGCCGGAAATATATGGCCTCCGGTGCCGCCTCCGCTTATAATTATTCTAAGTTCATCTTCCATATGTCCTTACACCTTATTATTTCGCAAAAGTAATCAAAATTTTTCTTTTCAGATAATTTTAAATAATATTTTTCTGGCTTATTAAAAAAATATCCGGACACTGCGCACGGCGGCAAGACCGACAAGCCGACACACAAACGCCAGACAGAAAATTATCTGACAAAAATGTGTCTCGGCTTTGTTGGCAGACCGTCGCAGCGGCCGTGTCTTACTAAATATTATCGCATTAGTACGATGGCTATCTTCCGAGCCATGACTCAGGATTCAGCTTTGCCGTTCCACGCCTGAGCTGGAACTGCAGTATGTTGTCCTCGCCTACCACGCCTAAGGCCTGACGAGCGCTGACGTGCTGTCCGCGGTGTACGCTTACGGAGCGCAGGTTGCAGTAGACTGAAATATAACTGCCGTGGCGCACCATGACAACCATCGTTCCGCCGAAGCCGAACACGGCACTGACTTCTCCGTCGAATATAGAGCGTGCCGATGCTCCGGGACTTCCGAGGATATTTATTCCCTTGTTGTCGAGCTTAACGTTCTTAAGTCCTTCAACATTATATTGTCCGAAATGACTCACAATGCGGTAAGAGCCCGTGATAGGCATCGGCAGGCGGCCGCGGTTGCGCTCAAAACTGCCGCTGAGCTTGCGGTCCTGCGAATCGAAGGCGACGGCCTCCTTGGCCTCCTTCTTGGCACGAGCCACCTCGTTCTCATGCCTCATCTCCTCCACCTTGGCCTTGCGTTCTGCTGCAACGCGGTCGGCCTCAGCCTCACGTGCGGCCTGTTCTGCCCTGGCTTTCTCCTCGGCGCTCTTGCGCTCGGCTGCTCTTGCTTCGGCTTTCAGGCGCTCCTCGCGTGCCTTAGCCTCAGCCACACGGCGTGCATTCTCGCGCGCAGCAGCCTCGGCGGCAGCCTTCTTGCGTGCCAGTTCCTCTGCCCTGCGCTTTGCGGCGGCTGCAGCGGCAGCGGCTTTTCTGCGGGCTTCAGCCTCAGCTCTTGCCTTGGCTTTAGCCACTTCTTCGGCTATGAGCTTGTCGATCTGCGCATTGAGGGCTGCGTCCTTCTTGCGCTGGTCGGCAATGATGGTCTGTATCGTCTTCTGCTGCTTCTGCAGTGTGTTCACCACCTGCTGCTGCTCGGCCTGCTTGCCTTGCAGCGCAGCCTGTTCCTGCTGTCCCTTATAGAGCAGGTTGTTCTTCTGTCCCCTGACCTTCTTCAGCTCGTTGTTCTTTGCCTCTATCTGGTTTTGCTTGGCTTTCACCATCTCGCCCTGGGCACGCTGATAGGCGGCATACTCGCGGACGAACCTCAGACGGCGGTACATCTGGGCAAAGTTCTTGGCGCTGAAGATGAACATCAGCTTGTCCTGTATGGTGCGGTTGCTGGCCATGTACCGCATCGACTTTATGTATTTGGCCTTGCGGTCCTGCAGCTGCTGCTCGAGCGTAGAGAGCTGATTCTTGAGCAGCTGTATGTTTCCGTCGATGTGGGTAATGTCTTTCTGTATTCCGTCGATAGACTTCTGCCGTTGGTCGATTTCGCTGTTTATCATCATCAGGTTGTTGAGCCGCTTCTTTACGTCGGCCTTATTGGCACGCAAGAGGCGCTCCTGCTCCTTTATCTTGCGCTGAACGCTCGCGCGCTGGTTGCGGAGTCCCCTGATAGAGGCGTTCGAATAGTTGGCAGTCTTGGCCGACTTTTTCGTGCTGCGCTTCTTCACCACGCGCTTCGTCGTGGTCTTTTTCTTGGCTGTCTGCTTTTTCTGAGCCAGCGAAGGTGCCACCAACGACAATGCCAGCAGAAATATTAGTATTCTTCTCATTTATAACTTTAAGATTCTGTTAATTACGTCCTGCGGATCCACCTTTTTATATTTATCCGACACAGAGGTGCGCGTCTCCCAGTCGGCCGACGTGTCGAGTCCGCTCATTGATATGTTCACGGCCACGCCGTTGGCTCTCTTCACCGCGCTGCTCTTCATCATCAGGGTGATGTCCGTAGGGAATTTCTTCGTACCGAGCGGCTTGAATGTTCCGTAGGTGCATTTCACTGATGTGCTGCCTGTCGACGGGCTGCTGTATGTTACGTCCACAGCCTTGATCTGTCCGCTCGTCTTGTCGGCCTGCCACACATAGTTCATGCTGCCGCGCTTCAGCGTAACGAGCGTGTTGGCCACGGCATCATTGAACGTAACGCCGAAATTCTTGAGGGCCGAGTCGGTTATCTTCTGCTGTCCGGGCACGAAGAGCTGATTCCACAGCAGTGCCTGCAGGGCGTAGAAGTCGAGCCCGTTGCGCTGCAGGAAGTCGACATCGCTGTATGAAGCCTTGATATATTCCTTGTTGATGCGGTCTACCACGAGCACGTAATCCTTTGTAAACTCAATGCGTCCGGCCTCCATCAGTCCGAGCGGAGTGAGCTGTATGCGTATCACGTCGTCCTTCTTCATCTTCAGCGAGCCCGACACCGACAGATCTTTTGAGCCGGTGTTGATGCTGAACTTTATCTTAGCCGAGATGGCCTGTGCATACACTTCATTGTCGTAGACTTTGCGCAGAAAGTCTGTCTTGCGGGCCAATATGCTTTCAACATCGTTATTGCCTGACGACGAAGACGAGCCGCCGGACATGGCGGCCTTCTTTGTGCCGCACGAAACCACGGCGAGGCACACAACCAAAAAGACGAGGCTGCGTAACAGCCTGCTGCTATTTCTCAACATATTTCTTCAGTTTTATTTTTCTTATAAGCACCTTATTCTCTTCGTCACTGTTCTCAAGCGCCTCGCGCCAGTATTCAAGGGCCTTGCCGGCGTCGCCGTTCATGTAGTAGATGTCGCCTGCATGCTCGAGAAGCACCGCACTGTTTGTGGTGTCGTTCTTGATGGCCATGTCGATATATGGCTGCGCGTCTTTATATTTTTTCTGCTTGAACAGTATCCATGCATAGGTGTCAAGGTATGTGCAGTTGTCGGGTTCGGCCTGCACCGTGCGATAGCTCATCTGCTCGGCCTTGTCGAGATTCTTGCCCGTTTCCGACAGATAGTAGGCATAGTTGTTCAGACAGCCGAAGTTGTCGTCCTTCCACTGCAGGCAACTGTCATAAGCGGCATAGGCTTCCTGCTCCTGCCCCTTGCTGTAAAGGATGTCGCCCATGATGGCATAAAAGTCTGACACGATGTCGGGGTTGCTCTCGTCGTCAATCTGGCTGACGCCCTTCCTGAACACTTCGAGGGCGTTGTCGTCATCGTCTTTCTGCACATAGGCAAGTCCGAGGAAATAATAGAAGGCCATCTCGTCGGGATTATAGTCGAGCGCCTGGCGCGAAAGTTCTATAACCTTGTCGAAGTCTTTCTCGTTCCACACTGTCTGTATCAGCTGTAGACGGGCAGCCGCGTTGTCGGGCGAGATGGTCAGCACGGTCTCCAGCACCTTGGTGATAGAGTCCTGGGGCATCTTCTTCAGCGTCATGTATGCTGCATACAGCTCGGCCATGTCGGATGTCTCCTGCGGCTGTTTCAGTATTCTCTTAAAGAGGTTGAGCACCTGTGTGCTGTCGCCTCCGTTCTTCTCGTTGTCTGCCACCACCTGCCTCATCAGTATCATCTTTGTGCCGACGGGCGTCTTGGGATTCACGAGCATTGTCTCCTGTATCGAGTCGGCCTGCGCCGTGCTGCCCGTAGTTCTGTAGTAGTCTATCATCGACATGCGTGCCATGGGGTTCTCGGGGTCTTGCTTCAGCACGTCCATATACTGGCTGTATGCCTCGTCGGGCTTGCCGTTCTGCAGAAGCCAGTTGCCCATCATCACCCTGTAGTTCATGTCGTTGGGATATTTCTCCGACATCGACTTCAGCTCATTGAACTCTTCCTCCTTCTTGCCCTGCAGCGAGTACACCTGCATCTTCGAGAGGGCTGTCTGCTCACTGCTGCCTTCAAGGGCTTCGATGCGTTCAATGGTCTTTATCACATTGTCGTAGTCTTTCTTTCTTAGATACAGCTGGTTAAGGATGTCGAGCACGTCTGAACGCTCCGGACTGTTGTGTGCCAGCTTCTCGTATGCCTTTATGGCCTCGTCGAGGTTGCCTATGCGTATGTAGCCCGTGCCGAGACGCTCAAGATAGGTGTTGTTCTCGGGGTCGAGCTCGGCAGCCTTCTTAACGTCTTCAAGTGCGGCGGTGTCACCATAGAGCACTCCGCTGTAAGACGACATCATAAAGTAGGCCTCTGCTGCGTTGGGGTTTATGTCGAGACAGTGGCTCAGCAGGTCGTAAGCCGCGTCGTAGTTGCCGGCCACCTGCTGCTTGACGGCCTCAAAATAGAATATCTTGAAGCGCATGCTGTCGTTATGGCTTATGGGCGGAACCACGATGCCGCGCGACGCCGTGCCGCCTGCGCCTGTCTTTGTTGCCGTGCCGTGGCTGCAGCCTGTGATGACAGCCGCCGCCGAAAGCAGCACAAGGATGTATGATGTTAGTCTGTTCATCTGAATTGTTGAAATGCGAACGTTGCTGTTATTTCACTCCGGTGTGGCCGTAGCCGCCTGCGCCGCGCTCTGTCTCGTCGAGCACGCTAACCTCGACAAACTCTGCCGTCTCATGGCGAGCGATGACCATCTGGGCTATGCGTTCGCCGTCGTTGATCACGAAGTCGGTGTCTGAAAAGTTTATCAGCAGCACCATCACCTCGCCCCTGTAGTCGGCGTCTATCGTTCCCGGCGTGTTAAGCACCGTTATGCCGTGCTTCAAGGCCAGTCCGCTGCGCGGGCGCACCTGTGCCTCGTAGCCTTCGGGCAGGGCTATGTAGAGGCCCGTGGGTATCAGTCTGCGCTCCATGGGGCGCAGCGTTATCGGGGCGTCGATGTTAGCCCTGAGATCCATACCTGCACTCTGTGCCGTGGCGTATGCCGGAAGCGGCTGGTGCCCTTTGTTGATTACTTTTACGGGTATCATAGTCTTATTCTGCTTTTTAGGTTTTAACGGCGCATGCCTAGGCCTGACGCCACATGCCGACATCAGCCAGCCCACAGCTGGCATGCTGCCGGTTACGTTATTTTAATTTGTGTGCAAAAATAGCTATTTATATTTACATAATTGTATTTTTAGCGCTAAAAAGAAAGAATTTAGCCATTTTTAGATTACTTTTGCGCAGCTAACCGCCGTATTGTGCATACGGCCTTATTTTGCAGAAAGATGATGAACTGGAAACAACTTATATCGAACAAAAGACTCGGACAGGAGTCGCGCCACGCCATAAGGCACGACGACCGCTCTGAGTTTAAGCGCGACTACGACCGGCTGATATTCTCTGCGCCGTTCCGCCGCATGCAGAACAAGACTCAGGTGTTCCCGCTGCCGGGCAGCATTTTCGTACATAACCGCCTCACTCACAGCCTGGAGGTGGCAAGCGTGGGCATGTCGCTCGGCAACGACGTGGCTCACTGCGTTATGAAAACAAGGCCCGAACTGGCCGACACGCTGTTCACGCAGATCGGCACCATAGTAAGCACCGCATGTCTGGCGCACGACATGGGCAACCCTCCGTTCGGGCACTCCGGCGAGAAGGCCATTCAGACGTTCTTCACCGAGGGCAAGGGGGCTTATCTCAAAGACAGGCTGAGCCCCGAACTGTGGAACGACATCACTCACTTTGAGGGTAACGCCAACGCGTTCCGCCTGCTTGCTCACCGCTTCAAAGGGCGCCGCGACGGCGGATTCGTGATGACTTACACCACGCTTGCGTCTATCGTGAAATATCCTTTTGCGTCGGCTCTGGCGGAAAAGGGGCACGGTAAATTCGGATTTTTCAGCACCGAAGCCGACATATTCTGCCGCATTGCCGACGACCTCGGCATCATACGCAAGTCGGCCGACGGCTGTCCTGCCGAGTATGCGCGCCATCCGCTTGTGTATCTTGTAGAGGCTGCCGACGACATCTGCTACGAGATTATGGACATTGAGGATGCCCACAAGCTGAAGATTGTAACGTATGAGGAGACAAAGCGGCTTTTCTTGGATTTCTTCGATGAAATGGGGCAAAATCACATCATGCAGAGGATTCACGACGAGGAGATAACCGACGACAACGAGAAGGTGATATACATGAGGGCTTGCGTTATCAACGCGCTCGAAAGGGCATGCGTTGACGCGTTCATGAGGCACGAGGACGAGATTATGAGGGGTGAGTTCAGCGGCAGTCTTATCGACAGCATCGACGACAGACTGGTTAAGGCTTACCGCAACTGCACCGAACTTTCGAAAAAGCGGATCTACAAGAGCAAGCCTGTGCTTGACGTCGAACTGAGCGGTTTTAAGATTATGGACAGCCTGATGGAGGTCATGACCGAGGCGGCTGTCAATCCGCAGCGGTTCTACTCGCGCCAGCTTATCAGCCGCGTGAGCAGCCAGTATGACATCAGCGCACCCGACCTCGAAACGCGCATCATGGCTGTTATCGACTATATCAGCGGCATGACCGACGTGTATGCGCTCGACATTTATCAGAAAATCAACGGAATAAGTCTGCCGATTGTATAAGCATGACAACCGGTAAGGGTTATCTGACGCGATAAACACATTCTGCCTCCATATCTTTTGCAACATTTTTTGCAGCAGATATGGAGGTATTTGTTTTAGCATTCTGCAACAGTTGGATATCGTTTGGCACGCTTTTATTTTTCCGCTCTTCATCAACCGCATTGCAAAAGGATAGCTTTTGCATCGTAAAAGGCATGCTTTTACAAGACAAAAGGCCACGTTTTGCAAGACAAAAGACGACCTTTTGTAATACGTTGAATATCAAGTTGTTACACAATATAATAAAGACAGACAAAAAGCTGCACTACATACGGCAGACAGCCGACGAGAAGTTAGGCAAATGTTAAGTTAACATAAATATCTGTATGCGCTGCCGCACCACGTAGCCAAGCGGCTAAAGACTTATCTGCGCACTCAATATTATCTCGCGAGGGCGCAGGTTGTAGTATGTGGTCGACGACGACGCACTGCCGTAATATGTAACAGCATAGTTGCGCCTGTTAAAGATGTTGCGCAGCTCGGCTTGCAGCCTTACCTTCTTCAGGCGCCACACAACGCCGGCATCGGCAAGCAGCGTGTTTACGGTCTGAGCCGACTGCAGTTCGTTGCGGTAGTGAACGGCAGATAAGGTTATGTCTACGCTGCCTATCGTCTGCGTGTAAGAAAGGTTCTGGCGCCAGCAGAACAGCATATTTTGTGCGGTTTCATCGGTATTCATTCCGTTCACGGTGAATTGTCCCGCGTAATAAAATGTGCCGAAAGACGGCGAGAAAGTTACTTCGGGAGACATGGTAAAGGTGTGTGCCCTGTAGCCAGTTATGGTCGACATCGACAGCTGTCCGCCTTCCGAATAGGCATACTGCAGGGCAAAGAGCGTCTTTAGGTGCAGACTGAAAAAGCCCTTTGACACCTGTGCTTTTACGAAGGCCGACTGCCGGCTGTTGTCTCTTTCGGCAACATAATATCTGTATCGGCCGTCGACTATGGTCATGTCGGTCATCAGGTTGCTGCGTGTATGGCTATAACTAGCCGTAAACGACCAGAAGAGTTCTTTCACGGGGCGCTTGTAGTCGTAAGTTATGTATGCGCTCAAGGTGCGGTCTACGGGCACAACGCCGCACGTTGCGTAAGTTGTGCGGTAGTCGAAAGCGTATTCATCGAGCACAAAATTGTTCCATTCTCCCGGTTTCATCGCATATTCTCCCCATGCAGTCAGTTCGCTGCGCATGCCGGTCTTGAGGCTGAGATAGAGCGACGGCGACGCATAAAGCAGGTTTCTGTTCTGCTCCGTAAGCCGCTGCCATCTTACGGGCAAGCTTAAATTGAATCTCAGTCTGCCGCGTCGGTATTCGACTTCGGGCGTTGCGTAAACTCCCACTGAGGTGTTGAGTCCGCGCAGGTTGAGGTGTTCTATGGCGAAACCCACCTTATATTTCTGTGTGAAATATCTGCCGGGCAAAACCGTTTCAGCGCTGTTGTCGGTATGCCAAAGCAAGTTTTTCAGTTCTTCCGTAGTGCCGTCAACGTTCAACGAGAACGGAGCGTAATGAAAATCTGCCGTCGAGCGCACCGTAAGAGTGTTGTCGCCGAGCGTAAAAAGGCGCGAAAAATCGTTCAAAAGGCGCATTTCGGGCGTTTTCACCGTCTGTGCTGTGGTGCCTTGTGCTGTTCCTTCAATGTGCGAAACGCCCTCACGCCTTGTGGCTTCTGCCAGGAAATACTCGTTGCCGTAGACTTTTTCGTCGTTCAGCGTACTTGTAAAATCCACGTAGACATTATCGCATTTTATGCAAGAATAGTCGGTTTCATCGGTAGTTTCAACGGTGGAACCGCCTAAATAGTATGACGATGTGTTTGAGGTTGTCTGCTCCTCGTTGCTGTATGCGTATCCCGCCGTGATGCGCCAGTCGCTTCCCTTGGCAGTCTTTGCCGTGTGCTTCACGTTCAGACTGTATGAACGGTTGAAGCGCAGGCGGTTGTCGTCGATGGGTGCGGCAAGCTCCGGCTGAGCCAACCACTGCGGAACATCTGCCCCTGAGCCATATCCCGTGGTGCCGCCAACGGCAAGCACGTCGTTGCTGCGGCTGAGGTCGCGGCCCGAGCGGTCGTATTCGGCATCATAGAGGCTCTGCCGTTTCCGTCCAATCTGCAGCACATCGGCCCCGCCAATAGGCTCTGTGCCCTTCAGCGGAAATGCCACGTCTGCGGCAGGCCGTAGCGTTGCCATCCATTTGTCGCGTGCTCCGGGCTTGAGCTTTATGTTCATTGCCACGTCGTCGGTGAACACTTTGTCGAGCAGAGCCTTCACGGGCTGGTCGTGCTGTATCACCTCCGCGCGGTCAACATCTTCGGGCTTCAGCGTCTCGTTCAGTCTGTCGTAGCGTCCGCCCGTCAGGTCTAAGTCTTCAACGGTGAAACGGCTGATGTCCTTTCCGTTGAAACTTATTTTGCCGTTTTTATCGACATCCACTCCGGGAAGTTTCTTCAGCACGTCCTTCAGCGAGCTGTCGCGCTTGTCGGCAAACTTCGACAGGTCGTAGCTTATGGTGTCTCTCAGTCCGGCTATGCGTCCGCTCTTCACCTGAACTTCTCTAAGTTCAAACGCTTCAGGCGCCATCTGTATGCTTACATGCTGCCCCGGACTCACCCTTACCGTGTGTTTGCGGTAGCCGAGAAAGCTCACCGAAAGGCTGTCGCCGGCTTTTACGGCAATGGAGAACGCTCCCTTGTCGTCTGCATTGGTAAATGCCACCGGCTTTCCGCCACGCATCAGCGTTACCGCAGCCATGGGCAGAGGCTCTTGTGTGGCTGAATCGGCAACAACACCCGTAACCTGCTGCTGTGCCGAAACATACAGACAGAACGGCAGCAACAGCAATGTAATAAACATTCTGATTATTCCTTTCATAGCAAACAGCTTTACAAAGGCTGACAGCGGACGCCCTTTGAATACCTGACTATCGCTCTATCGGATTATACGGAACACCCTTAGGCGGAGCAACTGACTTGCCGCTACGGTCTTGCATCTTTACCGTCACCTTGCCACCGGCAGTCATATATCCTACAGGATCAGAATAATAACGTCGATAAAGATCATCCAAATCTTTACGGTTTACTTCCTCATAGCCTTCACCTTTATAGAATATGGGGCGCGGCTCATCGGCAGTCTTTATCCCTATAGCCTCAAACACATAATGGCGTTGGCTGTCGTAAGCCCGCAATATGAGTCCGGGCAGTCCGCAGAGTTTCCACGGCCCATGGTAGAGAGGTATGTCCTCAGCATACCATGCGCTCCACAGGCGGCCCTTATAGCTGGCTGTGGCAAGCCGGCAAGGATAGCCAAGAATGGTGGCGGAGCTGTCTGGACAAAGCTGCCACTGCGGTTTTTCCACGCTTTCAACGCAGACAAAGCGGTCGAGACCGAGCTTTTCGGTGAACGACGAGCGCCCCGTTTCGGGATAATTGGTATACAACCGCCACGGTATGCGGCCGAGAACGCTGTATTGTGTGGCGCCACGGCTTAGAAGTCCGGCATTGATTGAGTCGCTTCTGAAGGCGTCGTAGCTGTAGAAAGCCGTAACCTTGCGTCCCGTTTCGAGCAGCATCGTTTCGTGAGCCGCCTTCATCGGCACTTGCAGCGTGTCCTCAACATAGGCCATGTCATAAGTTATAACGTAGCGCAGAGTGTCACACGGCTTTCCGGGCTGAAGGTCTTCAGGCGTAAACACATTGATGTTAGTCTGTGCGCTGCCCAACATTGCGCTGACGGCGAGAAGAGATATGGATATAATTCGTCTCATAGTAACAAAAGTTTTGGTTAATGCCGCAAAATTAGCGAAGGCAGACCGATGAAAAGGCACATTTCTATTACTTGCGTATTACCGGGAATATTACTAAAATATTATCGTCGCCACGCAGTTCACCTTTATTTACTATATTTGCATACACATTGCCACGCCATGACACGGACGGCAATATGGCGCAAGGCTCGAAGGCAAATCCGTAAACAAAACATAACCGCAAGATGAACCGAAGGATAAAACATGTCTGGACTATAAGCATCGTGGCGATGACTGCAATATTCGCCATGCAGGCTTACTGGCTCTACAACCAATACGAATACAGCAGCACGGTTAAGGCCGAAGAGCTGAAGCAGGCTTGCACCAAGGCGCTTGAAGAAGAAAAGGACATAAGGATTGACAAACAAGAGGACGGCAAAGACGACAGCAGCTACGTAAGAATGCAGATTGTGCTGAAGATCGACCAGAGCACAAAGAAGACAAAAGAAAAAGACAGACAGGTAAAATCTACGATAAGATACACCCTGCCCGACACAAAAAAGCAGCTGAAGGTGAGGAACATTGACATGACTGAAGGTGTGGAACTTACATCAAGATACATGGCCTCTCAGGAAAAGCGGTTCGACCGCAACATATTCGACTCGCTCCTGTATGCTGCCGAAGGCATAAAAACAGACAGTTTCAGGTTTGTCAAGACAAACCGGTGCATGATAAAGCCGGCATTCAGCGTGAGCGGCGGACTAAGCAAGACGCTGCACATGAGATATTCGACCAATCCGCTTGAAATGGAGGCCGTTGAAATGACCGTCCACGTACCGGCATCGCACATACTCATGCTGATGAGCCGGCAGCTTGCCGCAAGCATCGCATTGCTCGTCATACTGGGCTTCTGCATGATGTATCAGATCAAGACTATAATGATTCAGCGCCGCATAAACGCCATAAGGCACGAGTTTATGAAGAACATGATCTACGAGATGAAGCAGCCGCCCGCCAAGACTGCCGACGATGCCACGGCTATAAAAATAGGCTCAACGCTGTTTTTCTACGAGCTCAACGAGCTTCGACACGGCAACGAGAAGGTGATTATCACCAGCCGGCAGGCAGAACTGCTGCGCATTCTTGCCGACAGCCCAAACAAGGTTGTAGGGCGCGAAGTGCTGCTGAAAGAAGTGTGGGGCGACGACTCCTACTCTAACTCCATGGCGCTCAACGTGCAGATAACATATCTGCGCAGGGCTCTGAAGAGCGACGCCGCACTAAGCATAGAGGCAATTATAAGAAAGGGATATGTGCTGAAGACCATGCAAAGCCAATAATAAGACAAAGACGTAAGCCATTATTACAAGAACGAGCCGGCACGAAAGAAAGAGCTATACGCCCAACAGCCCAAAACACAAAACAGCCAACAGGCACAGCGACGCATGCAGGCTACATAAAACAAGACATAAAAAAATTCCGCCGTCAGACTGCCTAAACACGGCTAAAGTCTCACGACAGGAATTTTAATGTGTATGTATAATATCAGATTTTATTTCTCCTTATATATTATCTTGTTGGCTCCCGAAGTAATGTTCAGAGCCTCAGGATGCTCCTTTATGAACGAGTCGATATGGCGTATGCGCTTCTCCTCGAGTATCTCGTCGACGGCAATAAGTATGCCCGTCTCCTCAACATCGCCGAAACCATAGTTGATGGCTGTGCCAAACATCTTCATCGTAGGACTCAGACCCATGTATGCGTTCACCAGCGGCGGGATGTTATAGCCCATCTTGCGCACCTCGCGGTTGAGTATGCGGTAGTCGTCCTTGAACGATTCCTCACAGAACAGCTGCTCAAGCTCCTTCTCGTCGGTCTCTATTTTCAGCGGTTTCATCGGTATGATGAGATTGTCAGGATCGTTGAAATGCTTCTTAAGGAAGTACAAGATCATGTCGCGTCCCTTGCGCACGTATGATGGATACATGGTCATTTTGCCGAAGAAATACTTCACGTTGGGCATCACCACGGTGAGCGCTCCCAGTCCGTCCCACAGGTTGTCGAGCGCAAAGAGGCTCTTTGCCCCCATCTTAGAGCTCTGATATTCGAGAGATACGAACGAACGTCCCAGCTCAATGGTCTGCGGCATATAGTCCTTCATGAACTTATCAGAGAAATGGAACATGTGTCCCGTAGCAAGTATGGGCTGCCCGTTTTCGTCAAGTTCAACGTCAGTTCCAAGCAGATAGCGGTATCCGCCGATAATCTCCTCAGCCTCGGGGTTCCACACGATAAGCTGCTTGTAGCAGTTGTCCATCGTGTCAAACTCGTCGATGTCCATGCTCTTGCCTGTGCCGCCGCCTGCCTCGCGGAACGCAATCTCGCGCAGACGTCCAATTTCCTTCATAACGTTGGGCGAGTTGTGAGCCGTTATAACATAAATCTCATTGTTACTCTTGTTAGTCATTCTGAGTTGACGCTCAGGCGTAAGCTCACTTTTAAGCAGTTCTTTGTCAATCGGCTGGATAATCTCTTGTTCCATCTTATAAAAAATTAAGAGGTTTATTTGTTGAAGTATCTCTGTTTTAAACCTGTTTCATTATAGTTTGTAGACCTCGTCCTGCACATACTGCGCCCACTGCGCCGGTGTTCTGGACTTGTCGAAAGTCTGCCAGGGAATAGGCTTTCCGATGGCTATGCGGAACGACTTGTGCACATTTTTGTACATCTCGTCGACCAGAAACAACATCGCTATGTTGAACTTTATGCCAAGGGCCTTGCAGACGTTGGCCAAAGTGTAGAAGAAGTCAGAGTTGCGCCCGCCGAAATGTATGGGCACCACGTCGCGGTGGGTCTCCACACTCTTCGTTATGAACGTCTTCTTCCATGGCAAGTCGCGTATCTCTCCGTTGATCCTGCGCGAGCAAAGGCCCGCCGGGAACATCAGCATGTGGTTGTCGCTCCTGAAGCCGGCCTCGACCATGGCCGGGAAGCTGCGGCTCTGCGAGCCTGTCTTGTTTATAGGTATGCACAGCGGAGCAAGCCCCGGAAGGTTCATCAGCAGGTCGTTTACCAAATAGCGGAAACGTCCGTCATAATGGCGGCCGATAACGGCACCCAGCGCAACACCGTCTTCTCCGCCGAGAGGGTGATTGCTCACAAAGGTGTAAAGCTTTCCGTCATCCTTGTCGGGCAGGTTCTCCTTGCCTACAATCTCGAGCGTCATGTCAAGATAACGCATGCAGTCCTCGAGCCATTCTACTCCGGTGAGATGTCTGCTGTCCCAAAGATATTTGTTGACTTCGTCCTGATGTACGATATGCTTAAGCCATTTTACCAGCGGCGAGGGCACAAACTTAGCCTTGCTGCCCATTTTACCCCTAAGAATATCGCTGATGTCAATCGTTTTCTCTGTGATACTATTCATGCTTTCGATACTAACTCAATGCAAAAATAATTCAAGTTTTTCAAAAACATACTTATTTTATGGAAAAATATTGGTTTTTTCTCACTTTTGTAACAAAAAACGTATAAAAATCAAACAAAAACAAAAACAGACATGCCAAACAATGTAATATATATGACACAAAAGACGGGCGCCCCACCCTCACAACAGGCGCACATGCCTATTAAATAATGTGGCGGAAGCAGACAAGAGCACACGCA
>ENA-OPBO01000248-OPBO01000248.1-human-gut-metagenome-genome-assembly--contig:-NODE-248-length-48655-cov-9.307922_pt1 | contig 48655 bp, 44 predicted proteins | sample MGYA00241071_ERZ501458 | MGnify/ENA primary metagenome ERZ501458 (study PRJEB25962, sample SAMEA2042509) | human gut metagenome | biome: human gut; feature: human-associated habitat; material: faeces... | reverse complement strand
TAAACCTATAGTAGTAATCTGGCTAAAAGGAGTCAACCTAATTCAGGAAAACACAATAAAAATAAAAACAAAGCAAATGATAAAATCTGTTTCATAATTACTTACTTTAAATAAGGCATATAACAATAAGTAAAATATATGAAAGGAAAGTAACGCATTCTTAAACAAAAACATTACTCTCCTCATATTATAAAAGATTTATTATTCTCCAGACAAGCCTTTCAGGAATCCTTCATAAGTCGGCTTACGATTGTAGTTCAAATCCCAAAGGCCCACAGGCTCTCCTTGTCTCCAAACATTCTTTTCATCCTTACTGTCAGTAGCACACCACTGAGTAATGCCATACTGTTGTTCGACAGGAATAATCTCAAAATATTTGCGGATAATGAATGTATAGAACTCTGCCATTTTTTGTTGTTGCTCAAAAGTTACCTCCTCGGTTTTGAGCCCTGTTGCAAAAGCTTTTTCACAAATACCCATATCCAATTCCGAGATCTTAATCAGTTTGCCGCTGGCAGCCAATATTTGGAACATGTTAACAATTGCATCTTCCTGAGCCTTCTGATCAGCCTCGTTCAAGATGTAACTAACGTGCATCTGCGTACCGATACCATCAATCTTTGTCACACCATCAGACTCCCAAGTCTCAATCCAATGCACCAGACTCTTAGCCTTCTTATTGCCGTCCCACCACGATTCCAGATTGTAATCGTTGATAAAGAGCTTCAAGTCAGAAGGATTGCCACCATATTCTTGAAAGTATTGACGGGCTTTAGCTACTACGATACGCACATAATCCTCGTTGCCTAAATAGTCCTGCCAATAGAAATTAGTTGTAGCATCACCATTCGATGCAGACTGAAGATCATAATATCCATCACCGTCAGCATCAGTTCCGGATATAGCTTCATTAACTGCATCCCACGTGGTTACATAACCACCAGTAGCTTCCATCATACCCTTGATCCAGTTATCCATGGCCCAAGTAAGGGTATCTTTCTTTTCTTCAGGAGTCATCTCAATAATCTGTTCACCAGCAACATATCCTTCTCCTTCAGCAGATAGCGATTGATATCCAGCCCAGCTATTCCAACCATCAATATGACCAGCTTCAAAATCTGAATTTGCTATCAAATTCACAGTAGATCCCTCTTCAGTAAGCACTACATCGTCAATATAAATAGTTCCAGCAAAATTGCCAAAATTGAAAGTAAACTTATCAAGCCCACTACCAGCAGGAGTAAACGTTATTGAAGATTCACTCCATGTTGTACCCATTACGATTTCAGGCATATACTCTTGGTTACCACCATTAGTAGACTGTAGGAATATAGAAGAGTTATAAGCATCAGTAGCTTTAACCATACATTTAAATGTATAAGTAACACCTGATTTAAACGGTTCACTTAACTCATACCAAGCTTGTGCAGCCCAATTATCAGCTTGAGCTGTCGGATTAACAAACTTCAAACAATAACCCGCACCCGCTGCTGCTTCTCCTTCAATACTGTATGTAACAGAATGCCAACTATACTTAGCCCAATTACTCAAATCACTCTGTTCAAAATCACCATTCTGAATCAAGTTTTCTTCAGAACCTGTTGCCACTAATTTCAAATCGTCAACACAAAAATCTCCAGCCAACTCACCAACAATCAACTTCACACAATTAACATCTGAAGTTTCAGGAGTATACTTAAATGAATAAGTAGCCCATTCAGTACCAATAGCAGTACCACCATTCACCGTTATATCAACATTAGTTGAAGTCATTAACCACAACTGAAAATTAAATGTAGCAGATGTTTTCGCTCTAAAACTTATTGTGTATTCAGTACCTTGAGCTAATGTTGTTCCACCAGGTAAAGTATAATAGACCTGCCCATCCCACGGATTAGCCTTTGTATCTTGATGTAATAATAAATAATGGCTTTCTTGTGATGGATCAGGCGGAATCACAGTCGGAGCAATCAACGAGTTCAGATACTTGTTGTTCTGCTGTGAATGCCATGCCAGTGTATGTCCATAAATAGTCACACCAGCCATTTGGGCAGCACTTACAAAATTCGATACAGTAGAAAAATTCATTGAACCATTGTCTGATACGCAAGAAGCATACTTCATCTCATTGCCTGCAGTCATCTCATCGAAGTTGGAGACAGCCAGGCTATGCACTTGTGTACCGGCTATGAAGTCATTAGCTCCAAGCGCGATTCCCAACTTAAAGTTAGGATTTACAGAACGATCTACATACGCCTTCAAAACATCGTAAACATTCAGATATTCATATTGAGCAATACTTACCGGTTTCTCTGTGCGAAAGTCAACGATTTCATCGTCAGCACAAGCAGCGAACAAAGACAAAATTGCCAATGAATTTATAAATAAAAATTTGTTTTTCATACTAGTATACAATTAAATATAAAAACCTCCTTTTAACAAAGAGATAACTAGTTAGCATTATAATTAGGAGTAAATACCTCTAATTTATTAGTACCACGAGTTTGCAGCACCAAAGTATCTTTAGTAGCGACCTGCTTAAAACCATAGTCTACCTGATAATCCAAATAGATGGCATCACGATCCTTGTTTCCCCATGACTTCTTTTCTCCGTCTTCCACAAACTTGCCAGTACCAGAAGCCACAATTCCATCAGTACCGGATACGATAGTGCATTCATTGCCATTGAAAGTCAACAACAAATCACATGACACAGCAACACCATTCTCATCTTGTACTGTAACGGGAAAAACTGCAGTAGTAAGCGAGCGAGTAGTGATGCCACACACTTCATCCTTTTCTACATATTGCTCATGACGAATATTTGTACTTGTCACACCATCAACATTAATCTGATCCACACCACGACGTAGATAAGAACCATGCCAAGGATTCATATACTTCACACAATAAAGAACATAGTCCATCGGTTTAACACTCCAATAAGCAGAATTGGTACGTACGGGTTGATCACCTTCAATCAACGGAGTACCAGTCAGGATACGATCTGCACCTATCTGACTCTTCATCACTACAGGGATTACATAATTATTGCTTAAAGTTTTCTCGTCTGCAAAAAAAGCATCTGTGAGTTGCACTTCAACAAATCCCCAATGATCTCCATTATACTTGATTTGATTACCACCCAGCTGATAATAGTGCTCTGGCATGGGCAACACAGGCGAGCCGTCCTCGAAAGTCAGATTATCACAAAGAGTGTTGTCCACAGCAATGTCAACAGTAATATCTCGTCCACCGTAAGCCCCACCCATAGTGGCATAGATGGCACACTTATGCTGATTATCAAGCGTATTATCCACTATTTCATCATTACCCAGCACAATAGTACGTACCGGATACTGATATGCAAAATATACACTTGTACCTCCTTCATAGTCGGGAAACGTTCTGTCCGCATTTTCACAGGCAGAAAAGAAAAACGCCAATGCACCCGACATCATCAATGATATAACTCTATTTATTTTCATTTTCATTATCTGCATTTTAAAATTCAACATCTTTACCAACCCTTATTCTGTTGTAGATTATCCCACTTCAACATTTCCGAATAGGGTATAGGCCCATAATGCATATAGTCTTGATAATTACGAATTTCCACATCAATCAATGTGTAATTCAAACCATTGCTCCCTTGTTCAATACGTACACCCTTAGCCGTTTCATTGAGTGGTAAATTCCAGCGACGGATATCCCAAAAACGTTTGTTTTCAAAGCACAATTCAATACGACGTTCGTTACGAATCAGTTCTGTCATCTTATCCTTGTCGTTTTTAATACTTTCCAGATAGGCATCACCATTATCAGTTCCTACACCACCACGAGCGCGTAAAGCCTTGATAACATCATAAGCACTATAAGTGTTTCCTCCATTCCCAGTAGGTCCCCAAGCATCGTTAGCTGCTTCGGCATAAGCCAAGAAAATTTCAGTGTAACGAATACGCACAGGGAAATGATATTTAGTATTGAGCGAGCTTGGATCAGCACTACAATCTTCGCGTAACAACTTGCGCAAATAGTAACCTGTACGAGTAGACGTACCGATACGATTCAATCCATCGTCTGTTTTATTCTCACTATCAGCATACAACCCAGTAATAATCTTCTTTCCCTTGTATTCACTCTCATTATAAAGAATATATTCTGTCAAACGCGGATCACGATTTGCATAAGGATTATTTGCCGAGTAACCGCTATTGACATCAGTAATTGGGAAACCGTTTGCCATAGGAAATGCATCAACTAGATTCTGTGTAGGGTTAATACGCCCGCTTCCGTAAAGAGTGGGGGGAAAGTTATTCTTCTCCTGTGTTATACCCATGTCCCAGTCTGCATCACCATTAGTTCGATTCCCACGCCACAAAATCTCGGCAGTCACTTCACCCGATCCCATGTTGTCCAATTCGTCTGTATTCATATACCAAGTATTTCCCCTCGGATCAATGCCACTAATGCCCCCAATACGATTGAGTACAGTAGCAGCATAGTTAGCAGCCATTTCCGAAGTTACTCCTGAACCATCACGATAAGCGGGACTAGCAGCCAGTAAAGCTACCTGTGCTTTAAAAGCTTCAGCAATTCGCTTCGTGATACGCCCACGTTGATAGGTACCGAAAACGAGGTTGTACCCCCCCATCTCAGCTCCAATCTGTTGATACTTAACAGGCAGTTCTGCATTACTGCTAATATTGGCATAATCCAGTGGTAAAAGATCAATAGCTTTATCCAGATCCTCAAAAATATAGTTTACACAATCGCTAAAAGTATTACGAGGCAAGTTAAATTCAGAATCCTTATCTTCTGGTTCAAATACCATCGGTACACCCAATAACTGCCCATCTGCTGTCCATCCACCATGAGCTTGCAATAAATAAAAATTGTTCAACGCACGCAATGCATACGCTTCACCGCGTAATTTATCAATGTACATTTGATTAGTAGATGTTGTAGCCGACCATTGCACTTGATCTACAATACTTAAAAAAGTATTGAGATACTGAATGGTCGCCCGACGAGCTTGCCATTGTTCCATAGGATTGTTACTTGAAGACCAAGCACCAAGTGCCATCTTCGAATAATTACTAGTCAAATCATTCGTCACCGCATCATCCGTCGCCACATCACTTACACTAGAATTATCATAAGGAAGCATCGCATAGCCATACCCCAATAAACCCGAAGCATAATTAGGATCAGAAAACATTTCTTCAATACCACGGTTATTCTCTTGAGCAGGCTCAAACATGTCTTCACAAGCTGAAAGAGTAGCCAAAAGCGCTGTAGATAACAAAATATTTTTTAGTTTCATCTCATTCTTTTTTTAGGTTAAAATACTGCTTTCACACCAATATTATAATATCTGCTTTGAGGAGCACTACCAACATTCAATTCCATGTGCTCACGTTCCTTAGAGATAGTAAGCAGATTAGCTCCACTAACATAAGCTGAAAGCGCCTTAACAAATGAACCACGCAAAAGTTTCTTAGGTAAATCGTAAGTAACTTGAATTTTAGCTAAATCGAATCTGTTAGCTTTATACATCCAAAAATCCGAAGTACGGAAGTTTTGACTTGCATCAAGTGTAGACAAACGTGGATAAGTAGCGGTAGCAGCAGTTTCTTCTGTCCAACGATCACGTACAACAGCTGAATATTTGTCTTCACCATCTACCCAATAGTAAGAACTATTTTTCACACCGTAACTTCCAAAACCTCCGGTAGCCAATGCAAAGAAAGTAAAGTCCTTCCACTTAGCAGTAAGGTTAATACCCAATGTAAAGGGTGAACCATACCAACCACCTTTACCCAAATAAACTTCATCTTTTTCATCGATAATATTATCACCATTTTGATCAATATACTTAATGTCACCAGGACGAATTTGTCCAAGTTTAGATTGGTCAGCCCAGCTGTTAATTTCTTCTTGGCTTTGGAACAGACCGGCACTTTGGTACCCCCATATACCATCAACAGGTTTACCCTCACGATAACGGTATGCATCATCATAGATTTCATCACGCTTCGTAGCTTTAGTATCGTAATAAGTGCCAGATATACCTAATGACCAATCCACTTCACCAATACGTTGATTAAGATTCACACTGAAATCAAAACCGACACGACGATTATTATTATAATTCAATATCGGCAAAAATGAAGCAGCAGGGTAACCTGTACTCAGATACGATGGATAGAACGTTGGACTCTTGATAGGATAACCTTCTGTTGAATTTATAAAAAATGAAGCATCTGCCGTAACTAGTTTGTTCCACAAAGAAGTACGAAGATTAATTGACAACTCCTTACGCTTAATAAAACTTAAGTCATCATTCTGCCCCTTGGTCGAAAATGTATATTTTCCAGCAGAACCATCATACCAACCATAGCCATCAGCCTGCGTCCAAACTCCTTCATAAAGATAAAATTCGTTGCCGTCTACCACCAAATCAATATCTTGATTCAAAATACTACCCGAAATGCTCAACATCATATCATCTACAACAGGAGAATCTTTTAAAAATTCTTCCTCACTCAAGCGCCATCCCAAAGTCAACGAAGGTGATAATGCATTACGATGACCCGGAGCCAACTTAGCCGAGTGAATCAATGCAGCACCAAAGTCTGCATAGTAACGCTGCTTGTAGTTATACCCTGCCTGCAACGCCAGATTAGCATTGCTAATACGATGATATTGCGCCGAAATAGTCTGTTGATAGCCATTAACAATAAACATTGCCGACACATTGTGATCTTTATGGAATGTATTCTGATAATTAAATTGACCAGTAAATGCAATTGTCTGTTTGTCAGAACTTCCACTGATATTCTGCGTGGCAGGACGTTCATCCAATCCCTCTTTGGTCAACCCTACAATCACATCTTTACCATTGTAATTAGACCAAGTAGGAACAAAAATGGCATAATTGTTGTCAAATGAAGTCGTATATGAGGTGGCATAGTCAACTGCAAACATAGCCTTGAACGAAAGGCCTTTCAACAATTTGTTAAGATCAATATCCACACCTGTATCAAACTGGAATTGACGGCTTGTCCACTTACTGCTTCCTGCCGCGTAAACATCAGCAAAAGCGTTGGTTGGATTTGCTTGTGTACCACCTAAAAAATATTTACCATCAATAATATTTCCCGAAGTACTCAACAATTCCCACGCCGCTGTAGCATTTGGATCTATCATGTCCAACGGAATCAACGGAGCTGCATATTCCGGGAAATTAGGACGGGCAGTCGCAGCGGCACTCCAATAATCTCCTTTAGCACTTTTTGAATTATAAAAAGTTGCATTTGCGTTAATATATGCGTTGATAAAACTATTGATATTGACATCTACATTACCACGCACATTAAAACGATCGGTCATATTGTTTTTTGCCTCACCAAAATTTAAGTAATCCCCGTTACGATAGTAGCTTACGTTACTGTAAAAATGAGCCCGTGTACCACCGCCCGAGATTTCAGCAGTTACCTCAGAACGATTATATGCTTTCTTTACATAATCCGACGAGTAATAATTGATATCTGGATAACGATAGGGATTCAAACCAGAAGCATGATTATAAATCTGAACATCCGTATATCGTGGCTCCAACCCATCATTGGTACGTGCTTCATTATAAAGTGTCATATACTCAGCAGCGCCCAAATATTCAGGAAAACTCTTAGCTACATTAAAGCCTGTATTAGCACGTACAGTTACATCAAGCCCTTCTGTCTTTCCACGCTTGGTAGTAATACAAATAGCCCCTTTGGCAGCTTTGCTACCATAAAGCACTACAGCTTGCGCTCCCTTCAGAAAAGAAATCTGGGCAATTTCAGAAGGCATCACATTATTGGCATCACGAGGTACTCCATCGACCAATACCAAATAACCTGCATTGTCCGCATCCATGCCCCAAAGAGAATTACCATTCCAACCTCCTACATAACCTTGCATGTTGTCCAAACTGTAAGTATTATAATTTTTTTCAGTCAGTTCCTCCATATTGACAACAGAAACTCCACCCAACAGGTCTTTTTGAGCTACTTTTCGAAAAGCCACCTGTACCATCTGATCTTGTTCTATAGCCAATGAATCGGTTTCATTCCCCAAAGTAATCTGCGCTTCTGCCCAAAGCGGAGAAGCGACAATCATGGCGCAGAGAATGAATCTAGTTTGTATATATTTCATTAGTTTACTCATTTATGATTATACATATAGTGTTTTTCAAGTTCATTTCCACATTACCACCCCGGATTCTGATTAAACTCGGGATAAAGATAAACATCATCATCGGGAAATGGGAACCAATAATGCTTTGTTCCGAATACACGCTTTACAAGTAAGACATGACGGAAATTTGCCACTTCAGCATCAGCAGGATCATTATTCTTATAGAAATCATCACTTTCCACACGGTCAAATTCCACTGCATATTTCTCTGTATAAGGCGATTCACTAAGTAATAACCAGCGTTGTAGGTCATTAAAGCGGAAGCCTTCCATTGAAAGTTCAACAGCACGTTCACGACGAATCTCGTCCATAAACTTATTTTTATCAGCAACATAAGAATCGCCTACAGTACCTGCTCCACAACGTTCACGAATGGTATTCACGGCATCAAGTGCAGTCTTAGAGAAATTAGAACTCTTCCCCGAAGCACCACCAAAAGCAGCACAAGATTCTGCATACATCAGATAGACATCAGCCAAACGCATATAAGGAAGATATGAATGCAAAGCACTACCCCAATCATATTCCTTATCACCTACATTACAAGTATGGGGAATCAGCTTTTGGAAGAAATATCCAGTACGACTACCTAAGTCGTCAGAACGCATCTCACCACCACTACTTGAAAGGTTTAGGTAAGCATATGGCTTCTGAGCATCATTCAGTTTATCTTCAGCCAGCACATAATGGAAACCATCGAACACGATATCATGATAAAAACGTGGATCACGGTTTTTAAAAGGATGAGTAGGATCAAAACCTGAGTTCGGATCATCTAAGGGCAAACCATTGGCCATACCGTACATAGCTACCAAATTTGCGGTCGGAAGATGAATGATAACATCGTGCTCTACTAAACCTGCAACTTTCGGTCCCCATAACTTAGACATATTCCAATTGGTATTATTACCATCGGCAGAGCCAGAACTTCCTGATGGGCCACGGAAAATAGCTTCTACAGATCCAGGCATCTGCCAATTCTGACGACGAGTATAAAATATATCTGAAAAACAAGTCCCACTACCACTCTTTTCATGGTCATAAATATTCGAATAATTATACCCAGCCAACGCGTACTGTGTTTGTCCACTTTCCACCAAATTCAGCAATTCACCAAATGCTTCAGCAGCTTTCTGACAATATGCCTCATCATAATTATAGGTTTGAGTTCCACCCAACTGTGCACCATTCTTCATCAACGGACTACCTGCCCACAAATAATTCTTTCCAAGATAACCTAATGCCATAATCTTATTGATACGAAGCTGGTTCTTTCCAACCGTAACCAGACCAGGTGCAGTTGTATCCCAATCAATAGGAAGTAACTCTGCGGCACGTTGGAAATCAGCAGCCGCTTTATCAGCACATTCCTGATAAGACAGACGAGGCAAAGTAAGTTCCTGAGTTGCATCAAGTACTTGATCAACATAAGGCAGACCTCCCCAATATGCCATCATTTCAAAATGCCACCACGCACGGAAAAAATAAAGCTGACCAGCAATAAGGTTACGCTCTTCCTCCGTACCAACCATTTTGTCCAAATTAGCAAGACCGATATTACACTTACGAATACAATACCAAGCATGCCCCCACAAAGAATGTTGAAAACTATCAGTAGAAGTAGGATTGTTGGTACCAGTTTTCAACCAACACTGTCCATTGGTTTCCCAAGAACGAAAATTCCCTAAATCAACCTGATTAGTCATATGTGCATTACCCAACGAATTGAAAAGTTCGTCATCTCCCCAGTTCCAGGAAGTACAATAGTTACACTTTTCTTTATCAGGAATACAATTATAGATTTCTTCAACAAATCCTTGAAAATTACGAAAATCCTTAAAGGCATCCTCTTGTTTGACTGTAGCTTCAGGACTTTTGTCTAGATAAGCCTCACACGCAGTCATGCCACATCCCAATGCGAGCGACAGAAGTGCAGTATATATATATGTATATCTTCTTTTCATCTTATATAATCTTATAATGTGAATTTGATACCCAAGTTATAACGTTTCACGGTAGGATAAGCACCCAAATAACCTGCACCAGAAAGGTTAGCTTCACGGTCATCAGGCATACGAGTCCACAGCCACAAATTGTTACCATTGAGGTAGATTTTCAAGTTATCAATGCCAAGTTTCTTTACCCATCCTTTGGTCCAAGTATATGCCACCTCGACATTTTTCAAACGTATATATGATCCATCATACAAATACTGCGTACCGTCATAATAAGTAGGCTTAGAGTTCCAGCGAGGAACTACAACATCTGCATCCGGCGTGTTCTTCGACCACCAGGTACCCGTATCATATACTGTATTCAAATTGCTTGCCAAGCTGGTAAGACCCACATCACGAGTAACATTAGTCACACCGTAGAATTGAGCAAAAGCACTAAATCCTTTCCATTCAAATCCTACTGTAGCATTGAAGGTATTCTCAGGTGCACTCGTATAGCCCCAAGGAACCGAATCCTTACTGTCAATTACACCATCACCATTATAATCTACAATGTAATAATCACCCACTAACTTTTGTGAATCACTGGAATCGTGAATTGGACTACCATATAATTGATCGTAGTTCTGAATAAAACCTGCATCAATGTAAGAATAATACTGATTTACACTATGACCTGCTGCTTTTTGATAAGCAGGACGTAATGCCTGATCATCTTTAACAAGAACTTTATTACGAGCATGAGTCATATTAAAGTTACCCCAAAGACGTAATCCATTAGCAAACATTTTATTCACACGCAATTCTAACTCATAACCAGTAGTACGAATCTTACCTTTATTAATCGAAGGAGGGGTTCCACCAAAATAAGAAGGTATAGAACGATCACCACCAAAAACAAATATATTAGAACGAGTATCACGGAAGAACTCCAAACTACCAGCAAACAAGCCATCAAGGAATGAATAATCAACACCCAAGTTCAGTTTCTTTACAACTTCCCATTGGATGTTCTCGTTTCCGATAGCAGACTCATACCACCAAGTGTAGATACTCTCGGCATGATTCAAATCTATACGTGTATGGCCACCATATTTCCATGAATCCATATACAACCAACGACGTGATTCATCGAAAGGATCACCCAACTGGTCAGATCCAATCTCGCCATAAGAAGCACGAATCTTCATCATATCAAGAATGTGCTTTTCACGTAAAAAACGCATAAAGGGTTCTTCGCTAATCATCCAACCTATTGCCCCAGAATTAAAAAATGCAAAACGATTCTCAGGACTGAATTTTTCAGAACCGTTATAAGCACCATTATACTCAACAAAATAACGGTCTGCCCAATTATAGGTCACACGGAATGCCCAATCCTCACGATAGGTAGGCATCACACTTCCTCGCGCATTCTCCTGACGGCTAAACAATCCCATCCCCGTCAGATTGTGTCTATTAAAGCTGCGTGCCCAACTCAATTGTGCCTGATAATAAAGATTACGTACTGTTTGTCCGTTATCCACCGAACCTGGTTGTGTAGACCAATTAACCCCTTGTGTCCAGTCAAATCCCTGATTAGTATCATATGAATTCTTCCATACTACTTGACCTGTCTCAGGATCAATCCATTTAGACTGAGAATCGTTATTCAAATCGTTAATACCACGGTTGTTTTCTACAAACTCGTTATCCCATGAAATAGTTGCACGAGCTGTGAGCCCTTTTGTTATAAACGAAAGATCTTGTTCCAAAGTAAAGTCTGTATTAATGCGAGTCGAAGTAGTCTGCATGGTACCTCCAATAGAAATATTCTGCACCGAGTTAGTTGTATTTGATACTTTCGGATACATACCCCAACTTCCATCCGAATATTGTGGTAAAAAAACATCAGGTGGAATATTATAAACTCCAGACCATTGCTGCCCAATCTGCCATTCTGATTGACTTGCATTAGTCCAAGGAGCCTTACGGATACCATTCGAACCAGCCAAATTAATTTTCAACACAGTAGTTTTTGTTATATTAAAATCAAGATTGCTTCGTACATTAATACGATCATAACCATAACCAGAATTATAACCACGCCCATTATCATAAACACGAAAAAGGTCACCTTCATGCACATAATCAGCCGAAGCAAAATACTTCACAAATTTAGTACCACCACTAATATTTATATTGGCATTGTAAGACATTGTATTATCTTTAAACAGAGCCTTCTGCCAATCAACGTTAGGATAACGTTCACGTTGCTCCACTGTAGTCTGATTACGATAATTCTCTATAAAAGCTTGAGGACGAATGTCAGCCCATGACTGAGGTGTCAATGCTAACTCATGCTCGATAGCGACATTACGAAACATCAAAGCATCATAAGAATCATATTTATTAGGAAGTTTAGAAGGTGACTTCAAGGTTGCATTAAAACCAACATCAATTTTAGCACTACCTTCCGAACCGCGTTTAGTAGTAATCAAGATCACACCATTAGCACCCTTTACACCATAAACAGCAGTAGCTGAAGCATCCTTCAATACAGAAATAGATTGTACAGATGTAATATCCACCGAACTCATAGGACGCTCGATACCATCAACCAACACCAAAGGATCTTCATTATTATTCCAAGAACTGGCACCACGGATAGTTATTTTCGGATCTTCTTCACCAGGCATACCTGTACCTGTAGTAGTCACAACACCAGGCAAATTACCTGTTAATGCTGCTCCAATGTCACTCACACCAGCAGCACGTTCCAAAACTTTACCAGTCGTCTGTGTAATAGCTCCAACCACTGATGCTTTCTTCTGCTGTCCATAGCCAACCACAACTACTTCTTCCAACTGTTGTGAATCATCTTCCAAAGTAACTTTAATCAAATTAGTTGAAGTAGCCTTAACTTCCTGTGACTTCATACCTACGAACGAAACTACAAGAGTAGTGTTTTCACTGGGCACGGTCAACACAAAATTACCGTCTATATCTGAAATCGTACCTATTGATGTATTACCTTTAACTACGACCGAAGCCCCAATAACCGTTTCACCAGTACTGTCGAAAACGGTTCCCTTCACCGTTATTCCCTGCTGGGCCATTGCTGTAACGCAACTGAAAAGCATCAAAAGGAACAGGTAAGGAATTTTTTGAATTCTAAATCTTACATTTTTCATTACCATTAGTTTAAGATGTTAATAATTACATTCTCATTTTTCTACAGCTATTACTTACAAACAGCATGCTAACCATCATCATAGTGTTTTTCCATAATCACATTGTTATTGCTTAATACTATTAATAATTAAATAATTCACCTGAAGAGCTACTCTGAACATGAAGATGATTACTATAATATTGTTACAGAAATCACACTTCAACCATACAAAGCTCTTTTTTCTGCTACAAATCTATTAAATGATTTTTAAACGATTATTCACGCTTGTTACATCTTCTTTTATGTACGTTACATTATTTTTTTTAGTATTAACAACAGTTTAAATTATGTAACATTATCGTTCGAATAGGTAACATAAAAAATAATAAAAGTCTGTATATAAGCATTTTATAAAAATCATTTTTGAAGCTGTAGAGATGCTACAAAAGTCCAGATTTTAACAACATACAAAAAAGTGTAGCGGCAAACGGAAATGTGAAAATGTAACGTACAGAAAAACAAATGTAACGTATGTGCAAATATGAAGGAAACAAAATTATCCGTTCCAGAGGAGTAGCTGCAAGTATTGAATAAGCAAAATGATAAAAGGGGGAGAAAATCGAAACTAAACAGACAAACAATACAAATATAGAATGCAAGTGTCGCTCACGAGCCACACTTGCACGGCTCGCGAGCGACACTTGTTCCGTTCGTGAACAATACTTGTTGTTCAGCGCAACGTTACATGTCACCCACAATAAGATTGATTATTATAGAATCGGGAATTATCACCTAAGCCGATTTGGCTTATATTAATAGTTACGTTTACCAAGTGGCACTTGGCAAACGTAACATGGCTTTTTTGAAAAAAGTTCTAAAAGGAAAGAATTATTTCAAGGCCTTCCAGAATTTTCGGAAATCGTGGTAACGGCCATAGCAAACCAGCTGATCGCCTTCCTGAACTTGCTCTTTGTCGAAAGCTCCTTCGACTACAGTACGTTCAACAAACGATATGTCGAGAGCATTCTTCTGAGTCCCGGCACGCTTCAAAGCCAGAAGTTGCAAATGGAACTCTGAGTCCAGTTTCAGTTCGCTTACATAATATCCCACCAGACGGGAAGGTGCGGTGAACTTTACAACATAGTATTCCGAATCTATCTGGAAAGTCTCCATATCGGCTCCAAACTCAAGCATACGAACTAACGAACGGGCAGCATCGGCTTCGGGAGTAAGAATGCGTTCCAATCCGAAAGCTTCGAGTATGGCACGATGAACCGAATCGATGGCACGGGCATAGATGCGCTTTACTTTCTTCTGCTTCAGCAACGCTACCGTACGGATGGAAACTCCCAAATTCTTTCCTACGGAAACGATCACAACATCGACCGTATTGAGCGGAAGAACGGAAAGAGCCTGCTCGTCGGTTGCGTCGATGACAAAAGTAGCTGCAATCTTATCCTTCAGACAGTCTGCCCTACTGGCATTAATATCTGCACCTATCACTTCGTGTCCCAAAGCTGAAAGTTCTTCAGCAAGTACACTACCGTAATTGTTTAAACCGATAACAATATATTTCATAATGCTGAATGGGAGAAATTACTCCTTCGTCAATACCAGAACCAGCGTATTTTCTGCATTGTAGAAACCTACGCCGCCGTTGGCCAACTTACCAAAGGAACGAACAGAATTCAATGCCTTAAGAATGCTGCTTTCGATTTCCATATCCGGACATGCCATCATGGTACTGATAACTTGCGGGAAAGACACTGCTGCAGAATTTGCATCCTCGGTCTGAATACCTCCGTTAATGACATTGCAACCAGCATTTCCGTGCAGACGTTTTTCTGCCACGTTGAATTCAAGGAAAGGTTTATTCTCCAGACTGTCGGGAACAGCTACTCCGCTTACTTCACTGATGAGCCACTTACCGGACAAATCGTTCAGCGTCACCGTCGCCGGCCGTTTCTGCAATACTGCAATAGGGCGTTTGGACGAACCGCACAAGGCTATCTGATCATCGCCCAGCTTCTTATACTTTTTCACTTGCGACAGGGCTGCCAAGACATTTTTTTCGACAGTCATGTCAGGACACATCATACGCGTACTTCCCAAAGCTCCCAAATCGATAGTACCCGGCTTGGCATTTACATCGAAACGGCCAGTCATACGGTTACATCCGCTGTTGCCATACACTGTTCCCTGCGCAACATCGAAACCGATGAAAGGAAACGCCTGACCCGGTGCCGGAACCACTGCCGCACCATTCAGTTCAATGATATTCCACTCTCCACTGATGTCGGCTACAGTTGCCGCATTTTTTGTCGATGCACAAGACGAAGCTATCACCATCGTTAATACCATACATAAAGAAACAAAAACATTTTTCATCATCATTCGTTATTATTTAAGTTTTAAGTTAATAAATCCATCACCTAATCTTCTGAAAGACAGAAAGACGTTAGTGAAAGCATATCACAACCACATGAATTCATGGGCAAATATAAACTATATTCCTTATTAAACACAACAAAATAACCAGAAAAGAAACAGAATGTTCAAGAACAGGGCTAAATTCTCCCAAGTATTTAGCACGATTTTAATGCTTATGTGAGAATTAACCCGTATATTTGCTCAAAATTACTTTAAAAGGAATTTATTTCGTAACCTTATTAATATAACAAGAAAATGGGTAAAGTTCTTATTATTGGTGCAGGCGGTGTAGGTACCGTTGTTGCCCACAAAGTGGCTCAAAATCCTGATGTATTCACCGAAATCATGATTGCCAGCCGCACCAAATCAAAATGCGATGCAGTAGTAAAAGCAATCGGTAACCCTAACATCCAAACCGCTCAGGTGGATGCAGACAACGTAGACGAACTGGTGGCACTGTTCAACAGCTTCAAGCCGGAAATCGTTATCAACGTGGCCCTTCCCTATCAGGATCTTACCATCATGGAAGCCTGCCTGAAAACCGGAGTAAACTATCTGGATACTGCCAACTACGAACCGAAGGACGTGGCCCACTTCGAATATAGCTGGCAATGGGCTTACAAGAAACGCTTCGAGGATGCCGGTCTGACCGCTATCCTGGGATGTGGTTTCGACCCGGGTGTCAGTGGTGTCTATACAGCCTATGCAGCCAAGCATCATTTCGACGAAATACAGTATCTGGACATTGTCGATTGCAACGCCGGTAATCACCATAAAGCTTTTGCGACTAACTTCAATCCCGAAATCAACATCCGCGAAATCACACAGAACGGACGTTATTATGAAAACGGCCAGTGGATAACTACCCAACCGATGGAAATCCACAAAGACCTGACTTATCCTAACATCGGTCCGCGCGATTCTTACTTGCTCTATCACGAAGAGCTGGAATCACTGGTAAAGAATTTCCCCACCATCAAACGGGCACGCTTCTGGATGACTTTCGGACAGGAATACCTGACACACTTGCGCGTCATCCAAAACATCGGTATGGCTCGTATCGACGAAGTGGAATACAACGGCGTAAAAATCGTTCCGCTCCAATTCCTGAAGGCTGTATTGCCTAACCCGCAGGATCTGGGCGAGAATTACGAAGGCGAAACCTCTATCGGATGCCGCATCCGCGGACTGAAAGACGGAAAAGAACGCACCTACTACGTATACAATAACTGCAGCCATCAGGCAGCCTATAAGGAAACCGGTATGCAGGGAGTTAGCTACACCACTGGCGTTCCGGCCATGATCGGAGCCATGATGTTCCTGAAAGGCATCTGGAAAAAGCCGGGAGTATGGAACGTAGAGGAATTCGATCCAGATCCGTTCATGGAGCAGCTTAACAAGCAGGGACTGCCCTGGCACGAAGTGTTCGACGGCGATCTGGAACTCTGAGTTTGTAAGTTTATAAGTTTTTGAGTTTCTAAGTTTGTAAGTTATAGGCTTTTGACTTGAAATAAAGCAATAACCAATAAACTTACAAACTCAAAAACTAAAGAACTGCATACTTATATTATTAACCATTAATCATTATCCCGCATGAACGTAGGAGACAAAGCACCCGAACTGCTGGGTGTAAACGAAAAAGGCGAAGAAATCCGTCTCAGCAACTATAAAGGCAAGAAGATTGTACTCTACTTCTACCCTAAAGACAGTACTTCGGGCTGTACGGCTCAGGCATGTAACCTGCGCGACAATTACAGCGAATTGCGTCAGGCCGGATACGAAGTGATAGGAGTAAGCGTAGACAGCGCCAAATCGCATCAGAAATTCATTGAAAAAAATGCGCTTCCGTTTACGCTGATTACCGATACCGACAAAAAACTGGTAGAAGAATTCGGAGTATGGGGAGAAAAAAGCATGTACGGGCGTAAATACATGGGAACGTTTCGCACTACCTTCCTGATTAACGAAGAAGGGGTGATAGAACGCATCATCGGCCCTAAAGAGGTAAAAACCAAGGAACATGCCAAACAGATTCTTGGAGAATAACAACCTTGAGGCTACTTAATTATCCAACTATCAAAAAAACAGCTTATGGCAAAAAAAGACGAACTTAATTTTGACGAGAATGGTACAGCTCCACAGGCTTCCAGCGAAAAGCTGAAAGCATTGCAAGCTGCCATGGACAAAATAGAAAAAAGCTTCGGAAAAGGCTCAATTATGAGAATGGGAGGCGAAGAAATCGAGCCGATCGACGTGATTCCTACCGGCTCCATCGGCCTGAATGCCGCTTTGGGAGTAGGTGGTTATCCACGCGGACGTATCATCGAAATCTATGGTCCGGAATCTTCCGGTAAAACAACGCTTGCCATCCATGCCATTGCCGAAGCACAAAAAGCGGGCGGTATCGCTGCATTCATCGATGCCGAACATGCATTCGACCGCTTCTATGCGGCCAAATTGGGAGTAGATATCGACAACCTGCTCATCTCGCAGCCCGACAATGGAGAACAGGCGCTGGAAATAGCCGACCAGCTGATTCATTCATCAGCCATCGACATCATCGTTATTGACTCCGTAGCCGCACTGACCCCGAAAGCTGAAATAGAAGGCGACATGGGAGACAACAAAGTGGGACTTCAGGCACGTCTGATGTCGCAAGCCCTGCGCAAACTGACGTCCGCTATCAGCAAGACACGTACCTGCTGTATCTTTATCAACCAATTGCGTGAAAAGATCGGAGTAATGTTTGGCAATCCTGAAACGACCACAGGTGGTAACGCACTGAAATTCTATGCTTCGGTACGTATCGACATCCGCCCCGGACAAGCCATCAAGAACGGAGAAGAAATCTTAGGCAAGCAGACCAAAGTGAAGGTTGTCAAGAACAAAGTGGCCCCTCCTTTCCGCAAAGCAGAGTTCGACATCATGTTTGGCGAGGGTGTGTCGCGTGCAGGCGAAATCATTGACTTGGGTGCCGAACTGGGCATCATCAAGAAAAGCGGTTCCTGGTTCAGCTACAACGATACCAAGCTGGCACAAGGACGCGATGCGGCCAAGCAAGTCATCATGGACAATCCTGAACTGGCAGAAGAACTGGAAGGACTTATCTTTGCCGAACTGAAAAAAGAGAAATAAAAGCTTCTCTTCAGCCCTTTCGGCTATGATATAGAGATAATAAATACAGGCGGAACTTTACGAATATCATCGATTCTGTAAAGTTCCGCCTGATTTTATCTGTAAAGGTACGTAGCAAAACAAAAGGTAACAGCCCTATTGTTTTTAGGGCAGTCATCCGAAGCCAGCAAGGCCCTTCATTTTTCCCTAACTAGGAAAAAATTTTTTCCTAACTGGGGAATATTTTTTCCCTAGTTAGGAAAATTTTGCTACAGAATATCTTTAAAACCAATAGATATATGCCAAAGTACTCAAGCTAATAACTACCCACAACAAAACGCCTTGAATCAGTGGCTTAACACCTACAGCCTTCAGGACATCGCGCGAGAGAGAGGCACCGATGAAGAACAAAGTAATCGTCAGCGTCTTGCGGGCAAATTCATTAATGCCTTCACCTATCATCATTCCTGTAGAAGTAGTACCCAGCACATAGGTATTGAACACCATAGCCAATACGAAAAAGAATATGAACCAGGGGATGCTGACTTTCTGACCTTTGCTCTTAAATATAAAGGATGTGACAAAGGCCAGCGGAATAATCCAAAGGGCACGAGTCAGTTTGATTGTAGTAGCAATCTTCAGAGCCTCTTCACCGTAAGCCGCACCGGCACCTACCACTGAACTGGTATCGTGAATGGCAATAGCTGCCCACGTTCCAAATTCCTGCTGGCTCATATCAAGCGCATGACCTATCACCGGGAATATGAACAAAGCAATGGCATTCAGTATAAAGATGGTGCCCAAAGCGACCGACATTTCAGTATCTTTTGCCTTCAGCACAGGGCCTACAGCCGCAATGGCACTACCGCCGCAAATGGCTGTACCGGTACTGATCAGGTACGAAGTGTCACGGTCTACTTTCAGGAACTTACGTCCTATCACCCAACCGATCAGCAACGTACCAATCACCGAGATAATCGTAAACTCCATGCCCTCTTTTCCCGAAGCCAACGAAGCATGAAGATTCATGCCGAATCCCAGTCCGACGACAGAATACTGAAGCAGATATTTTGAAACCTTCTTATTGAATTTCGGATGTGCCTGTCCACACGACAGTGCAAATGCCAATCCCAGGAACAAAGCTACAGGAGGAGTGACCCATGCCGAATAAGCCTGCATACCTGGTACGTAATCCAAAAGCAAGAAGAAAGAAAGGATAAAAAGCAGAGACACATAAATCATTTTATTGTTCCGCTGCAATGCAGACAGGCTTATAGCCTTTGTCGCCTGATGTGATGCCATATTAAATCTATTTTTTAGTTAATAAAACTGTTTAATTCCTCGATTTCGACCGCAAAGGTACGCTTCTTTCCATTACCACACCAATTGTTTCTTTTTATAGGATATAACTTCTGGTTATAGCATTTCTTTTAATGGGAACAATTCACTTTCTTTGTATCAGAAAACAGAAAAGCACAAAAGAAGAAATATAACTCAACTTTCGCAAGCTCAAGTTGCAGTTGACAAGTAACAAGTTGACGAGTTAACAAGGCGTTTGTAGTGAGCCGTTTCAAGCGGCACTTTATCAAACAGGGAGTTCCAGCCTAGTAGACTTGTAAACTGAAGCCTTGTCAACTAATAAGTTGAGCACTTGCGAAACTTAAAGTTCATTAGTCAATTGCATAGAATATCCTTACCTTTACACTACGCTTTACCTTGGCGTTCAATCCCTGAACACTTTCATCGTTCAGTTCCACAACCGGGTTCACCAGCGCATTTACCAGGAAGGCATTTCCAGGCATATTCTTGAATTTCGGATTTGTCTTCAACTAGTTCACTACCGTAAAGGCACGGTTGTAAGCCAGTTTCTTATTACGTTCCAGACCAATCTCCTCAGCATTTTCGCCAATGTAGTTGTCCTGACTGGTTGCCAGACCTTCAGCCACCACATACAGCAGACGTCCCTTTTCAAAAATCTCGTTCAGTCTGCCCACCGTAGCCGAGTCACTGGCCAGTGCCACATTTCCTTTGTTATTCTCTACAGCCGCATATATATCCGCAAAGCTGACCAGCTTCGAGTCGGCTCCGGGGCGCATGTTCTGTTCTACAATGCCCAGTCCGCTATGTGCGTTCAGCCCGAACGACTGTCCCTCTTTATAGTTATCTTCACTGATCAGTTTCTGCATGGCAGTTTCCGTATCAACACGATAGTGCCATGTATTTCCCTGACAGTACATCGGTGCATAGTAGTAACCGGTCTGTTCCTTGAAACGGTTCATGCTTTCAGCGTCCATACTCAGTGAGATCGGCGACAGCGACATTTCATATCCGCGTGTCACCCCTACAATCTCCGGTGCTTCTCCTGCTTTCTGGGTCGGTATGTCCGAAGTCTTCAGCCCCGACAGACTGGATCCCGATGCCAGACGCTGAGCCACTGCATCCGTATTGTCAAACTTGGTTTGGGTAAAGATACCCGAAGCCAGGTAATCGATGGCGTTCACCGGCGCATCCACCATGGTCGGCGCATCGTTACGTCCAGAGTAGTTGTTCGGGAAGAACACATAGAATTCCAGTACTCCGTATTCCGGACACTCGTTGACGATGGTAGCCGGTGCAGCTATCACGTTGTTGATGTATACAGGGTTCTCACACGGCAGACATCTGTCCCAATGGCGTTTTTTGAAGTAATAAGTAAAGCCCACACTGAATCCTAAATTGGCATCAAACCACACACTGTTTTCTCCCGTACTTTTCAAAGTAATACCATCGAAATTGGTCTGATACAACATGGCACGCGCTTTCAAATCCAATGAAAACTTCTTTTCCTTATCAAAGAAGCGGCTGTATTGCAACTCAAAATGCCCACTCCATTCGTTACGCTGTTGTGGAATGTCCCTATGATGCAATCCGCCAATACCTACCGACGCAATGAACTGGTTCATCAGCTTGTCTGATATCTTGCCTTCGTAACCGCAAAACAAACGTGACAGATTAAACATGGCACTCACATTCAGATCCCACCATTTGTTTTTCGACTTCAAGTAGGGCACCCCGTCTCCATTGGTCAACCAGTCACCATATGTGTAATAAGTATCTTCTTTACTGTAGCCTTTCGAATTACCGATACCGAACTGCAGTTTGGCACCAATGCCTGGCGTGAACCACTTACCGATTCCCACATTAAAGTCCGGCGATAATAAACCCGAAAACTTTCCTACGCTACCATAGTCACCCACGAAAGCATGCTCACCTATATTTGCCAAAATAAACCAGTTGTCCCAAAAACGATTGGTCACAATCCGGTAATGATCATCCGTCGGTTGCGGAGTCTGATTGACTTCACATACCGTTGTGTCACTGCTGACGATCTCTTGCGCCGATGCACTGCCCCATCCTACGGACAGCAACATCAGCATACTCCATACAAATTTTCTCATTTCTGTTTATAATTAATGTTCAAAAAAATATTTTCAATTAAAAGTGTTTTTTCACCACAGAGGACACAGAGTCCCACAGAGGTTATATTTCAATGTTCACCACGGATTACAACACAGATTAAATTCAAGATGCCGCGTGGGGAGGGTAAGTATCTGAGACTCTCCTCCTTCTGGAAGGAGGAGTACCCGAAGGGGGAGGTGGTAGGCGAAAGCTAAAATGTTGCTATACAAAGTTCCGTAAAACCTACCACCCCGCCCGTTAGGCACCCCTCCTTCCAGAAGGAGGGGAGCCAGATAACATAACTAAGTTTCAGCACATCCTCATCTACAGATTAGTACAATGATTCAATCCGGAATAACCTGAGAAATCTGTGGTAAAACATCTCCCCTTTCAACTCACTAACTCTCCAACTCATCAACTTATCAACTCACCAACTAACCAACTAATCAAATCAATACGCCTTCGCATCCGTAAAGAAGCAACTCTCTACTGTTTTCCAAATGATGTACAAATCCAGCGTAAATCTCCAATTCTTGATATACCAGATGTCATATTTCACCCGGTTTTTCATATCGGCCAGCCTGGGTGTCTCTCCCCGGAAACCGTTTACCTGGCTCCATCCCGTAATGCCCGGTTTTATGCAATGCCGCACCATGTATTCATCTATCTGCCTCGAATATTCCTCCGTATGTTTCACCATGTGTGGCCGTGGCCCTACAATGCTCATGTCTCCCATCAGCACATTCAGGAATTGCGGCATCTCGTCCAGATTGGTTTTCCGCATAATGTGTCCCCATTTCGTAATCCGCGCATCCGTCCGGGTAGCCTGCCGGGTGTCTGCATCAGCACTGGCCCTCATCGTACGAAACTTTATACATCGGAATGTCCTTCCTCTCCATCCCGTCCGTTTCTGTACAAAGAAGAGTCTTCCGGGCATCGTCGACTCCGTCATAATGGCAACAATTATGACCAGCACCGGAAACAAAGTACAAAGGAACACCAGCGAACAGATAAAATCGAATGCCCGTTTCAGCAACCGGTTTCCGAGACAGTCCAATGGTGATCCACAAGAAAAATAGTCTACCGTTTTTCCCATACGTTCTACATACATATTAATTGATTAAATTTAAGTTTAACTTCGTTGATTCTCAATTCGCTAATGCTCAACTCATTAGTTAACAAGGCTACTAGTCTGGAACGCCCTGTTTGATAAAGTGTCGCTTGAAACAGATTTCTACAAACATCTTATCAACTCGTCAACTGCAACTTGAGCTTGCGAATTGAAAATCTAATCTGTGAAAATCCGTGTCATCCGTGCCTAAAAATCCGCTTTCCCGCCTTGTACACCAGAAAGCTCATCACTTCACCAGGCATAATACCCAGCAGCGTCCACCCGCGCCGTACCCAGAACCAGGCATTTCCCACAATGCGGCCTATCCTGAAACGCATATTCCGGGCTTTCTCCTCCCGTTCCATTTTCAGGCGATAACCATCTCTCAGCACGACGTTCCTAAACAGCTCAGCTCCTTTTCCCCGTCTGACCGGTTTCAAGGGATAAGCCTCTGTTCCTCCTATATAGTTCTCGATAAATCCAAACAGAATCCGGCCGAATCTTTCCACATGCAGCCGTTTCAGCAAAGCCGCTACTTTCTTCCCGTCCAGTTCGGCATGCCGCAACATCACCGCCACATCGCATACCTGTTTCAACCCGATGCCGTAGGTCAGAAAATGCCTGCGTATGTGCAGCATCAGGCAGACCAGATACAGTTCCCGGTCCGTTTCGTCTGCTTCTTCGCACAAGCGTTGCAGGCGGACATTCATCACCGGGTTGTATACATACTCCCACCGGGCATGCAGTTCTACCGGTACCCATCCATCCTCCTGCACCACGATGTCTCCGTTTTCATCCCGAAATGCAATACCGGCTTCCGCCAACATAGGTTTCAGCCGACTCCAGCCATCCTTCAATACCACATCCACATCCCCCGGACTGCGATGCAACGGCTGCTGATACCACAAAGCCACCGATGTCCCCTTGAACACAAAAGCAGGCATGCCGGCTTTCTCCAGTCTTTCCAGCCACTGCTGTCCACAACGCTCTGCAATCCTGTTCATCTGTTCCAGATAAAGCAGATGAAACAGCCACTGTTCCCACACACTTCTATCCGGGCGCATGGCCGTCCGGCCCACGCCGTCTATCAGCCATCCGGTCACTGCCTGCTCGTGTGCCATCGCAAACAGCCTTTCCCAATCCTCCGGTCCGATAGCCTTACTACCCTTATATTCTTCTTTCGTTTCCCACAATCCTCTACGCAGGAAATAAAAGAAAAGAGTTTCCATATCTTTCAAATTAAAGATTCACAAACTGCGGCACCTTCCATGCCATCTTTTGCAGTTTGGTCCATACAGCAGGCATTCCATGACTCCGGTACATCCGCACATCCTCCTCCCACATCTGTTTCCTCCGCTTGCTGTCCGTGCTTAGTCCTCCCATCCGCATCCTTACAATATATTCGTTCAGGTATTCCACTTTCAGGTCCGCTTCATACAGATAGCGGAACAGCAGATCCGAATCCGCTGCAATCCGGTAACTTTCGTCATACAACCCCAACCGGTCCATACAAGCCTTACGGATGTAGCAGGTAGGATGCAGCGGCAACCATCCGTGCCGCACTTTCCATTTGCTGTAGCTTCCCCCTATCCAGTTGCGCACCACCCGGTTCGTGTCGTCTGCATCAACAAACAGCCCGTTTCCATACACAAAGTCCGCACCGGTTTCCTCAAACCGTTTTACAATCCGGCTGATGATATCCGTAGCATAAAGGAAATCATCCGAATGCAGCAGCCCCACGATATCGCCCGTCGCCACCCGTATTCCTTTATTGATCCCCTCGTACATCCCGCTGTCAGGCTCCGAGATAATCCGGGTAATGCGATCGCTGTACCGTTCAATTACCTGTAACGAACGGTCCCGGCTGTCTCCATCCACCACAATGTATTCAATGTCCGGATAATCCTGTGCCAGTACGCTTTCAATGGCATGTGCGATGGTCGCTTCCCGATTGAAACAGGAAGTGATAATAGAAACTTTCATAAATTCAAATAATTCTCCTTCAAATACGCCTTGATTTTTTCAGCGTCGTGACCGAAACGTTTCTTGATTTCATATATCTTGGCATCCACCAACATCCGGTACCAGAATCCTTGTAAAATATGCCAAATAAAGCCTTCTTTACCATCCAAGAATCCGGCTTTCAGTACATAACGCAGGAAGAAATTGATAAACGGTCGGATAAACAAAGGAGCCTTGACGTATTTTATTTTCAGCCAACGTTTCCGTTGTTCTTCCGTTCCGAAAAACTTTGGAATAACCTCTTCCGCTTTAGCATCCATACCGTATTCCATCATCAGCATATCCACCATTTCCCGGGTCGCATATCCGTTATGCTTTTCTGTCCACCAAGTCAAATCATTCAGATTAGCATCTACCTGATTCCCCTCTTTGACAGTGATAGTCGTTCCATCAAAAATGCGAATATGTTCATCCATCCAGCGGTTTTCACAGTCTCCATGCCCCTTCCGAAATACCTTCAGATGATAAGACGGATACCAACCACCATGTAACAATGGCCTGCCCATAAAGTCAATTCTTTTCCGCACATATACACCATTCACATCCGCATTACATCGACTCACCGCATCTTTCACAGCCAGTCCGATATTCCCTTCCAAAAACTCATCGGCATCTATCCGCCAAATCCATTCCGATTGTATCGGACACTGGTATACCCCGTAATTAAATTGCGTTGCATAGTTTTTCCAAGGATTTCTGTAAACTTTCGCCCCCATCTGTTCAGCCATTTCGCACGTACGATCCGTACTGAAAGAATCGATTACAATTATCTCGTCACAGACTCCCTTCAACGACCGGATACATCTTTCCAGATGTTTCTCTTCATTCTTGGTAAGAATGATGGCTGCTATTGAATTGTTACTCATCTTTTAAAATACGTTTCTTTATTAATTTAGCAGGATTACCTGCATATATCCCCCATGCTTCAGCATCTTTTGTCAATACGGCACAAGCACCTATTACAGCTCTTTCACCAATATGGACACCTGGAGAAATGAAAGCTCTTGCTGCTACCCAAGCATAATCATCAATTACTATATTTTTCCAATATAAGGTATGTTTACTTGATGTATAATCATGAGTAGCAGTACACAAATAGGCATATTGTGAAACCGTAACTTTATTACCCAATATAATTTGTCCAGGATTATAAATAATAGTATGTGGACCTATACAAGTACGCTGCCCCATTTCTAGATTCCACGGTGCCCAAATATTTGCCGAAGAATGAACTACACTTCCTTTTCCTATTTTTGCCCCCCAACACCTTAAAATAAAATTTCTCCATTGTTTAAACATGGGCAAGCCAAAAGGTTTAAACAACAAGAAACAACATACTTGCCACAGCAAACGATGCAATTTATTAGCTAACGTATAATTATCGATATATCTATCAAATTCCATTCTTGAAAATTTTGTCAAGTATAAATTTTCGGTAAATCCAAATGGCTTTCAATTTAACCAAAACGGTAATTTCATTTTTTATATATGGATACAATTCATCAAAAAAAGATTTATGTGCCTTATAATAAGCATAAAATAAAGACAAATAGTATTTGTAATGATCATAAAAATAATCTACATCAAAAATCTTCTTATAATTCTTTAACTCTCCTAATATGTGCAAAGCAAACATGGTTCTTATGCACTTTGAACACTTCATACAACTATATGGATGTAACCCACATACATCCAAATATTCGTAAGAAGGGGAATATTTAGATACGATTTCTGTCTTTTCCAATCTCGACAACGTACTACACGAAGAATATAATTTTAAATGTTCAGTAGATAACATATATAAACTAAACATCTCATATTTTGCACAATCATATATTTCATTATTCCCTAATCTTACATTTGAGAACTTATAACCGTCTGAAGAATAATAGTAGATACCAAACAACTTTTGAAGCATATATACAGCAAACATATTTGCATAAGTATGAGTTAGAAGATGATTCTGAGGAAATTCTTCATGAAAGTTAGAATCTGTCTCTATCAATTTAAAACCATATTTTTGGCAATATTCTCTTATTCTATTCAAACGAATATGATACAATTCTTTTCCTTTTTCTCCTCCTCCATGAGATCCAACGTTGTTAAACATTAAATGAGTAATATTATGTGCAGGGAATTTTGTATCCAAATGGGTTATTATGGTTGATAATGAATCAATCCCCCCAGATATACCAGTACCTACTGCATGTTCATTTTTTAATTCAGACGAATCTCCAACAGGAGAATCTAATTTTGTATGATACAAACTTTTACTATTATAAGCCAATGCTGGTATAAAATATGTCTCTAATTGATAATACAATGATTCTGTCAATGGTGTTTCACATTTTATATCATGCCCATTTCTCATGGCAAATGGAAGTAATCCTATAACAAAAGCATCGGAGCGTTCGTAACATAAGTATTTTCCATACTTTTTATCTACAGAAAACCACACTTTTTTTGATTCTGAATCTACATCTATAAATGTATTAATGTAACATTTATTATCTTTTTCTTCCAAAATAGGTTGGTGAATAAATATCATGAATTTACTTTATATGGTTGAACAATGATTTAATACCTGACAATATAGTGGGGTGAAAACTCTTTTTTATCCAATAACCTAACCAATCTTTATTGGTTAACTTAAAATATTTATTAGACAACTCTTCCCACGATAAAATATTCCATTCTCTCCAAAATAAATCATTTGACAAAGGCTTTCTGCATGATCGGTAATACGCTCCATTGCTAATGGAAGCTTCTTCGTACGTACGTTTTTCAACAAACATATCATTTCTTATATATTCTAGGAATGATTTACCTTTTTCAGAATTTAAGGCTAACATAGAAATACCATACGGACGTTGCCGATTATTATGAAATGGAGAAACTTTTCCTAATCCCCAAAAATCGCCAATAGTTATATCAGCATACCTGTATTCTCCCTTACAAGAACATTGATAACATGAATTTCTAAGAAAAATTCCTCTTGAGAATCCTACATAATAACTATTATCTTTACCTTCTATAGTTTTATTACCCAAATTGGCAAATGTAGCCTGAGAACAATACCCCTTTTCTTGTCCGCTTCTCCCTTTAGGACGAAAGTCAAAGTAAATCATCCGATCATTGTATTTCTGCTCCAGCCATTCTTTATATTTTTTAAAAATTCCATAACCAGGTACCCCATGACAAATTAAATCAACTGTAAGTAGATTTGGATAATCTTTTCTTAAATAAGAACGTAGTCCCTTTACGTGGCAGGAAGTTCCTGTAAAAAGTACCAACTCTCCACGTTGTAATTCTTCTTTTATTTGCTGATAACAATTCCCAACTATAGATTGCACATACTTTGATTTCTGTATTGCACTCAGATCTTCTACCGTATCAGCTTCTATATATCGTACAGTCATGTTTTCATCATATGCCGCGCCCCAAACATGGCCTCCCTTTTTTACTACCGCACAGGCTATTGCATAGCCAGCCCCTCCTGATGTACTTTGTTTCCTACTTTTAATCGATTTAAGCCAGCAATAATATACCTCTGGCTTATCGTATTTACAAGGGGAATTATTAAAAAGTTCCGGACAAACCTTTTCACATAAACCACATCTGATACATTTACCTTTATCAATAACAGGATGAAGTTCGCCACGTTCATCTTCCATCATTTTTATGGCATCATGTTTACAGCTATTTACACAGGCCGAACAAGCTGTGCAACAGTGGCTATCACACAAAATAGGTAACGGTTTATCCATCAATTGCATTTATTAAATAGTTTAAAGAATCTTTTCTAAATTTATCAAGCTTATCATGGACATTCTCCCATTGAATTGGTAATCCTTCTGTCAGTCCATCATTTTCATACCTGATTCTATCAATATTCAGCGTTTTTAATAGCGAAAGCTGACGGGAATTATTTTCCACACCACGTTTCATAACAGTATAAAACTCCTTCCTGAACATAATAGAAAACACCGTACCATGAAATGAATTCGTCAACACGATTTCCGCTTTACTAAATAATCCCAGAAAATCATCCGGCGCAGCATCCAAAATATCAATTATTCCGTCTGTTTTTTTATCTTGTTTATAAGCTTCTTTGCATATACGCACCACCTTCAAACCCTGCTCCCGGCCTATTTCTAATGCCTTTTGTTTAATATAATCAGAATCTTTAAGGACATATAGCAGAATATATTTATCTGTAGGAACTTTATCATAATTGGCTATTTCCAACCAATCATTAGTTGTAAGTAATAACGTAGGATCCGCCACTTTTACAGCATCTCTACCTGATATCTCATTGACAATATCAACCCCAGCATCTTCACGCACACTGATGGCATCCATTTGCAACAACAAGTCTTTGTACTTTTCCTGAGCATGTTGCGGTAATACCTTCACGCCAAAACTCGAAGCATAACTGATTCTTTTTTTTCCTCTCGGCGCAAAAGAAACGAAGTAAGGATTCAGATTGGTATAGCATCCGGGATTCCATACTTGATCACTTCCTACGCAATACACATCATAAATAGGAGGATTCTGATAGAGTTGAGAATAAGACCTATAACATATAGAAGAAAAACGAGTATGTTTTTTATGAAACAAATCAAAAGCTTTCTCCCTTTTCCGTTTATTTCTCCAATATGGTAAACATCTAATTTTATGATACCAAGGTTCTAGAAATTCTTTTATTTTCTTTTTAATAGGATAAGGATAAAAAGGACGAGAAATCTTTTCTTTGATATGTGCCTTATTTTTATAGAACAAATAATCTATAATTTCTGCATCATATCCCAGCAGATTCAACTTCTTTTGCAATGCATAAGCCTGTAACTCTGCTCCGTAATTATTAACTTTTACAATCGTAATTATGCCAATTTTTTTTTTCATCAGCAAAACATTTTTTATTCCAATCGTATTTATTCAACACATATCAATTTGTATCACCATCTTCATTGCCCCCCTTTCTTCACCATCATCTCCATCTTCTCCTTCTTCCTCCTCGCCGCCAGCATATTATTAATCTGCAACCGCACATTATCCACTTTTCCCCCTGATGTCAGGTTGGTAGCAAAAGGAAGAAGCCGCTGAATGAAGGCAGCCTTTACCACAATTTCCTTGCGCACCTGTCCATCTTCGAGCATTAGCTTTACCACATCGGCCAATTCATGTGCCGAGTTGCAATTGCCAATCTGCTTCACATAGAAGTGTAACTTCTCCACATCATGCACATACCGATACAGCTCCTGCTCCTGCCGGGTCATTGTCTCCTTTGTATTGACAATCTCTTTTTTCTGAACAATAGAATCGGCCTGCTGTTCTCCATAAAAATTCTGCACAATAGAAGTCGCTGAAGGCACTATCGTATTCGTTCCACCGTTGATATTAATAACGATTCTTGTTTTATCATCCATTTCTTGTGATGTAAAAGGTTTATTTATTTTTTGCATACAAAATTTTGTTCTATGGTATATAAGGGCACAAACAAAACTTTCATTTTGTCATTTAAATCTAAAACACTCCAAATTTAGACAGACTAATATTTAAATTACAACATTCAATAACCAACAAAACAACAACAAAATGTTATTCGCCCTTTATTTTGATACACCTCAAACAAAATCTTGTTTCAATACACTGAGAACACATATAAAATAGTCCGGTTTCGATTCGATTCGTCCGATATGCCAGTACAAAGGAACATTCTCAATTCAAGATATACACTCAATAAGTCTCAACAGACATTCAATAAAATCTCAACGGTTCTCAATGAGCATTTTCACTCTCCTAAATTGACATATATTCGCGCCCAATTCTCACTAAAACGCATATACCATGAAAGAAAGCATTATGAGTTTTTTCCATGCCCCCGTCACCAACAAAGTGCCGGCGGGGGTGTGCAACCTGACCGGACTTCACACTTATCTCACGTCCGACAAACAACTGGAGCAACTGACAAACGAGGTACGCGCCACACTGGCCGACGGACAACTCTTCTGGAAAAAGAAGCAGCAATTACTGCCCTATGTCACACCTGCCGGCATCTTTCCTTACTGCAAAGAACTTTGTCTGACACTTCCTTCCGGACTGTTCGTCATCGACATCGACCATCTGGACACCGCCGCCGAGGCGGAGGAATGGCGCAACCGGTTGTTTGCCGATGACGTGCTTCATCCCGACCTTGCCTTTATCAGTCCCGGTGCCAAAGGAGTCAAGCTGTTCGTTCCTTATCGGTTATGTCCGAACGAAAGCATCAAAGAATCGTTCGACAAAGCCTTGCATACCGCCTGGGACTACCTCGAATGGAAACACGGTCTGAAAGTAGACACCGCCAACTCCGACATGTCAAGAGCCTGTTTCCTGGCGCACGACGCGGGGGCGAAGATCAGGAGATAATGAATGATTCAACTCTCGCAAGCTCAAGTTGCAGTTGACAAGTAACAAGTTGACGAGTTGACAAGGCCTTTGTAACACAAATTATTTGGGTTTAGGGTTGAGCGTTTAGAGTTTAGAGTAGTCTATGTATCGGCTTTAACTTCTTAACTCCTTAACTTCTCTAACTTCTTAAATTAATTTATACATGATATGGACAACATCGAATCATTACAGCGTTTGGTAGACGCTGTTGAAAAATCCGGTGCCAACGTAGCACCTACCTACCAGGAATACATGCCGATGGCATTTGCCATTGCCAACAGTTGTGGCGAAGAAGGACGTTCCTCTTTTCACCGCTTATGCCGCATCTCCGAGAAATACAAGTCGGAGGAAGCAGACAAACTTTACGACCACGCCTTGCAGCAAGGCACCGGCGCTAATTCACTCGGCACCGTGTTTCACCTGGCCGAACGGACAGGCATCCGACTGGACCGAAAACTTGCAAACTTGCAAAACTTGCAGCCCCCTCACCCACACACGCGCACGCGCGAGGAGCGAAAAACTACAGGCTGCGAGCCCCAAAACGCAAGTGACGAAACGCAAGTGACAGACGACGAAACGCAGGTGCCACCCCTTCCCTGTTTTTCCGATTACAACTGGCCTCCTTTCCTGCAACAGATCATAGATTGTGGCGATTCACCCGCCCAACGCGATATTTTGCTGTTGGGAGCCGTCACCGTCATCGGAGCCACCCTCAACAAGCTGATCAGTTTTACGTATGGACGTAAGAAGAAATATCCCTGCCTCCAGACTTTTGTGGTGGCTCCCCCGGCTTCGGGAAAAGGAGCCCTGACCTGGGTACGCCGGCTGGCCGAACCTATTCACGATTCCCTGCTCGATGCCTACAACCGGAAGTTGCAAGACTACCGTCAGGAAAAAATGCGCCGGGATGCAATGGGCAAAGAGAAAACAAACCAGCCCGAACCTGAACAGCCTCGCATGAAAATGTTTCTTATCACCGGTGACAACTCCGGTACCGGTATGCTCGAAAACCTGATGGATGCCGACGGGGCAGGACTGATCTGCGAGGCCGAAGCCGACACCGTCAGTACCGCCATTGGCAGCGAATACGGACATTGGAGCGACACGCTTCGCAAAAGTTTCGACCACGAGCGTCTGGCCTATAACCGCCGTACCAACCACGAGTACCGTGAGTGCAAGCAGTCTTACCTCAGTGTTTTGCTTAGCGGTACCCCGGCACAGGTGCGCCCGCTTATCCCTTCGGCCGAGAACGGTCTGTTCTCCCGCCAGGTATTTTATTGCATGCCTCCCATCGATGAATGGGCCGACCAATTCAACCTTTCCGATGCCGATTACGACCGGATCTTCACGCAGTGGGGAGAAGACTGGAAACAGTTGCTCGACAGTCTGGCTGCCAACGTAAGCAACATCCGTCTGGAGTTGTCTTCCGAGCAGAAACAGGCGTTCAACCAGCATCTGGCCCGTCTTTTCGTCCGTGCCGGAGCCATTCATGGTGATCCCATGAAGAGCACCGTCACCCGTATCGCCATCAACCTTTGCCGTATGTTGAGTGTCATAGCCCTGCTCCGGTCGCTTGCAGCGCTGCTTCCCTCCGGCGATGGCGGAAAGGAAACGGTCTACAACGACCTCACCCGCCAGCTCATCGCTTGTCCCAGCCTTTCGCCCGACCCGCGCATACCGTCCGAAAACATACGCGACGGAGTGATTCCTCTGTTTCGCCTGAGCGTCACCGAAGCGGATTTTCAAGCAGTTCTTTCCCTCGCCGAGCCTTTGTACCAACACGCTTGCTACGTCCTCTCGCTGCTGCCTGCCACCGAGACTGTGCGCCAAAGCACTTTGTCCGTGGATGCCTTTTTCGATCGTCTGCCCCATCGGTTCAGTCGCCAAAGTGTTCTTGAAGAAGGGCAACGGTATGGGATAGCCCGCAATACCATCGACTCGAAGCTGAAACGGATGACCGAAAAAGGCATTTTGCAGAAAACTCAGCGTGGCGAATACGAGTTTGCTACGCGCATGCGCACGTGTGTGGGTGAGGCGGCTGCAAGTTTTGCAAGTTTGCAAGTTTCTGCCCCCTCGAACAGCTGATTCCACCCCTCCCAAGCCCCCGTTTTTTTTCCTAGTTAGGAAAAAAATACGGCCTAGTTAGGGAATAATTTTTTCCTAACTGGGAAAAAATCAGCAGCCAACCTAAGGCAAGGATACACGGATGCCACGGATCAGGCGGATGAAGGCAGACTAAAAAATAGGTCGAATAAAGATATTGCTTCATTCTGTCCTTTCAGTTTACATCATCTGTAGCCGAAAGCGTTAAACGCTCAACCCTAAACGCTCAACCCTAAACCCTCAACTTTTAATTTCTCACTATTAATTTTTCACTATTAATTTTTAATTATTAATTCCCAACATGTCCTCTTTCTTCCGCCCCGTCACCATGAAAAAAGGCGAACTGGCCCGTCTTTATTTTCCTGAGTCTCCCACCAGCATCGGTACCAACCGGCTGATGCGCTGGATTCACAATTGTCCTCCACTCATGAAAGATCTGTCACAAACCGACTATCACCGCTCGCAGAAGTTGCTCACCGCCCGCCAGGTATCACTGATCATTCATCACCTGGGAGAACCGTAACCTTCAGAAACCTTCAGAAACCCATAACTCCCTTTTTCCCCTGCCGTATCTTTGCGACAAGTTAACGAGTTGACAAGTTGACAAGTTAACAAGTTGACGAGGTGATAAGGTGATGAGTTGATAAGTTAAGGAGTTAAGAAGTTAAGAAGTTAGAGAAGTTAAGCCAATACATAGACTACTCTCAACGCTAAACGCTCAACCCTAAACCCTAAACCCTAAACTATTAATTTTTAACTTTTAATTTTTAATTCTCCTCATGGGTATCAAAGTCAAAGCACGCCAGATGAAACTGGCAGTAGGTCCTTCTGCAGGACAGTATCGGTTTATCATGTTAGCGGACATTTACAGTACGCTGAAAGAAGACAAAGTCATCAGTGAGGCCGCCCTGCGGTCCGGCATTTCCAAAGGCACCATCAATGCCACGTGGGAAGCCATTGGCGACGTCATCAAGAGTTGGGCCACCGAAGGCCATTCCGTTCCCATCCCTGGTCTGGGCACCATGCGTTTCGGCGTCCGTGCCAACTCCGTGGAGAAAGTAGAAGAGGTCAGCACCTCGCTCATCACCTCCCGCCGTGTCATCTTCACCCCCAGCAGTGCAATCAAGCAGGAACTGAAGGACACTTCCATCAACATCACCTGTTACGACAAGGACGGTAACGTCATCAAGCAAGTCAACTCGGCCGATGGTGGTACAGTAGACGAAGATCCCGATGACACTGGCACCGGTTCCGACGGTGGCGGTGGAGCCGAAGATCCGTTAGGCTAAGAGAAGCCTCACCCCCAACCCCTCTCCCAAAGAGAGGGGAGCAAGGAGGGGAGATGAAAGTAGGAAGAGTTTAATAAGAACCCCTAACCATAAACCCTCACCCCTAATCCCCCAACTATTAATTTTTAACTTTTAATTTTTAATTCTCACCATGTCCGAAACCAAGAAAAAATCTACCTGGGTAACCATCCTCCACGCCATTGTCCAAGCCATTGTTGCCGCCCTCACAGCCCTCGGCGTTTCCAGTTGTGCAGTCCTGTTTTAAGAGGCCTCACCCCCATCCCCTCTCCCAAGGAGAGGGGAGAAGAGCTAAAAAAATCATTAACCATTGACCATTTATCATTAACCATTGACCATCCTCCCTTATGATCCAAGAAACCTTCCCCCTATCCATTGCCGGTGAAGAAATACCAGACGAACGCAGCCTTCTGACCCAGGTAGAGAGCGGTCTGCTAATGGACTCCATCGACTCCGTACGCTACATCATTCTGCACTGTTCCGCTACACGTTGCAACCGCGACTATCCGGTAGAACAGCTTTTGCGCGATCACAAAGCCCGTGGCTTTCGCACCATCGGTTATCATTTCTACATCCGTCGGGACGGCAGCATCAGCCAGCACCGCCGCCTGTTGGAAGTCGGAGCCCATTGCCGTCCTTTCAATCGCTGCTCCATCGGTGTCTGTTACGAAGGCGGTCTGGATGCAAACGGCCACCCCGCCGACACGCGTACCCCCGAACAGACCGAACAGCTGATTCTCCTTTTCCTGAAACTACGGAAGCTCTTTCCCCACGCCCGTCTGGTGGGCCACAGAGACCTGCCCGGCGTCACTCCCAAAGCCTGTCCCTGCCTGGATACGAGGGCGGTGTTCGGATATTTGGAAAATGAAAAATGAATAATTAAAAACGACGGTGTCTGCGGGCGTTTCACCACGGAGGGCACAGAGGTACACAGAGAATAATTACTTTAAACCATCATCCCCCCGCATGGCACTCCCCTCTCTTTCGGAGAGGGGCCGGGGGTGAGGCCCTCATACATCCTCACCATTTCCTCTGCCACCTTTTTAGAAGAATACTGTGTTTCCACTAAACGGCGGCCGTTACGTCCCATCTGTTCCAGTTCCTCTTCCGATACATCCAGGAACTCGTTCAATGCATGAATGGTCGGTTCGGTTCCTATCTCTGTCCACCAGCCACAATGCCAAGTATTCAGTTCCTCCCAAGGAGTACCGGTTGTTGTTATCACAGGAGTTCCGCAAGCCAAGGCTTCCGCCACCACGATACCGAAATTCTCGGAATACGTAGGCAATACAAACAAATCCGCCTCCCGGAACAATTCCCACTTCCGGTCACCGTATACCCCTCCGCAAAAATCCACTTTATCTTGGATGTCCAGCTGAAGAGCTTTTTGTCGAAGCTGTTCGATATATTCCGCTTCCCCTTCACCCGCAATGCGGACGGTATACCCCTCCAACCGCTCCTTCAAAGCCGCTACAGCCTCCAGCAAGAACTCAATTCCCTTTTTCACATGGATTCTGGAAAGGAACAGAATCTGTTTTTTCCGTTCCCAACCAGTTTTCATATCAATCTGCTCTACATCAATGCCATTGGCAATTACGGTGATCCGGTTGTTATAACCCAGCTTCAGCAGATTCTGTTTTTCACTCTCCGCAGTAGCATGTAAGCGGTCAGCTTTCACCACTGCCTGTTTCTGATAGAGCCAGAGCGCCGGTACTTTTCTCGTCCAGTAATGCCGTGCCAAGATCCACGGCTCCAACATGCCATGCGGACTAAGTACCACCTTATATCCGGCCTGTTGTGCCCACTTTTGTGTCCAAGCACTTTGCGGCATCCAGCAGCAGTTCACGTGTACCACGTCTGGGCGAATGTCATCCAGCAGTTTCCGCCATGCCTTCTTCAAAGCACCATATTGCGACAAGCCTGCTGGCAACGTAACCACCCGTGCGTTCTCTATCGGCAGCGGATGTTCCGATGCTACTGTAGCGATAGTCAGGTCGCACAGCTTACCCAATTCTTTGGCAAGTAGTTGCATGTAGGCACCTACACCGCCAGAGGAACGGTCGATGCTGGGGATGAAGTGGAGGATGCGTATCATTTGGGGCGATATTTCCGATGAAAAAACTCATAAGACTCATCCATCTTTTTTATAAACCTAGCCGGTACCCCTCCATAAAGGACAAAAGATTCTGAAAATTGTTTTTTTAAAACAGCACCAGCTCCCAATACCGACTGATCAGGTAAAGTAGCACCGGGTAAAATAATAGAACGAGTACCGACAAAACAATGATGCCCTATTGTAATGGGAGCACAACTCTGTTTGTTATACTGTAAAGAAGTTGAATGAGATAAAATCTGTGTTCCATAACCACCTATCGAAGTAAATTTTCCAATCGTAACAGTATCCGTACAATCAACAAGATGTTGTTTTGTGATAGCTGAATCCTGTTCCATAATTAAATAAGGTTTCCTTTCAGGAAAATCTTGAAAATTACTTTTGTTTTCTAAAGGAAATCCTGTAATCCAATTCTTTTGGCATATAGTACAATCCTTTCCCATACTAATTAACTCTAAATGTATGGCAACATTCAAATGTCCAATTGTAGCTCCATCCTCCATTATTAGATGTTTTGGAAAAATATATGAAAAACCTATCCGTGCTTTCGGATGAAGCTTATATCGATAAAAATGATTTAAAATCAAACGTTTAAGCTTCCATGGAAGTAACATAACGAAGCAATTAAGCAGGATTCTCATTTGTAATAGATGTATAGATGTTTACGTACTGAGCAGCAATATGCTCTACCTGGTATTTTAGAACATTTTCCAAACCTTTTTTTACTATGCTTTTGCGTAAGGATGGATTATTAATGATATTTATATATGCCTTTCTAATATCTTCTACCGAGTAAGGGTCTACCAGCATAGCTCCTTCTCCAGCTACCTCTTTCATCGGAGACAAATTAGAAGTAATCACCAAGCGGCCGGTAGCCTGCCCTTCTATAATAGGCATGCCAAATCCCTCAAAAGTAGAGGGGAAATTAATAATGTCCGCCTGTTGGTACTCAGAAACAATTTGCTCATGTGTCAAACCAGATGCGCAGGAATAGACTATCCCTAAATCGGACATCAGGTTACGTGTAACGTCATCCAATGTCCCGATGATACGTAGATGGCAAGTTATTCCCTTTAATGCCCGAATGGTTCGGTTCAGATTTTTCCGTTCCAAGGTACCAATATGCAAAATTCGAGGCTGCTTTTCATTGAAAGTCTTCGGTGAATAAACAAAAGATGGATCAACCGGATTCGGTATGACACAGATTCGTTCCGCAGGCAAATCAATCTCATCCAATATCTGATTTTTGGCAAACTCAGAAATAAACGTAACTCGGGAAGCTCGTTTCAAAGAATCAATATATATCCATTTCCATATTATTTTTTTTATTCCCTTCAAATAATGATAATACATAATGTCATGCACTGTAACTACTGTCCTTTTGGAATTGAGGAAATATAACAGATAATGAACATCACCCGTAATATGGTTTATTTCATTTTTTTCTTGCCTTTGATGCGCATATAAACCATTCTTAAAAATAGCGACTATTGAAGCAAATGGTGAAGGTAAATACGTACTCCTTATAGTGAACCGTTTACCAACAGAATTCAGAATCGTATTAAAAACCGACTGAATAGAATAACCCGCCTGATTGCTTCTAAAAAAGTAATTAATTTTCATTACATTATTATTACATATTCCTAGAACTAGAAATAGCAGCTAAAGTAAAACCTCCGAATAAGATACAAAAACCTAAATTTGTCGGTACAGACCACTGTCCCTGAGGAACGGTTAACATCATTCCTGCAGAAAGCATCCACGGCAATAAGTCATATCGCTTGATTAAACATTTATACGCTAGCTTCCACAATTTCAATGATAGAAACAATCTGATTCCGATAATTACCCACCCTATAATCATACCACATTCGCCAACAATACGTCCCCACTCTACTTCCGCATTAAATCCAAAAGAATACATATTGCCGCCCATTAGACGAGCACCAACATTGGTTCCCAATCCTATACCATAACCAACTACAGGAATATTAAAACCTATAAGCCCTTCCAGCAAACCTCCAACATACCGATTACCTACCACTCCTTTCATTCCTCCTTCCGCCTTATTAGCTCCTTCAAAACGTGCCGTGAAAGCGTCTATACCAGTGTCTGCTATACCGATCATTGACAATAAAATTCCTGCGACACAAGCTACCAATACAAATTTAAAAAAATGTTCTTTCAGCTTTTCTTGCCTGACAACAGCCACGCCAAGCAACAACAAGAAAACACAAGTTTGGAAGAAATGAGTCCTAGAGATTGACATCGGAATCGTCAACAAATAACATCCAGCAAATATGATTAAAATGGTATTCGAAAAACGATACTTATCCTGAAGGGTATTATTCATCACTAAAAAATATAACAAAATACAACCTACTAAAGCCTGAAACGCCACATATCCCGAAGTAAAAGAAAAGGTGCCCGGAGGGCGCATATATCCCATAGCTCCTGCAAAGCCCGCTGTACCTTCTCCACCAACCCCTAAGTTTACCCAAGCCGTCTGTGGAGAATAAAACTGAACTACAATCAAGACTGTCATGGGAATAGAAAACCACAGAATAAACCGCCCCATTTTTAAAAGATCGGTCCGTGATAAAACCTTACCCATTACAAAAATCATTGGAAAATGAAAGAAATAAATTCTCCAACCGAACAAGGCTACAAACAAATTATGATGTCCCCATACCAAAGAAAGGAAAAATGAAAGAGTCGAAACAATCATCATGGCTCTAGCATAACCATTATTTAACCATCCTTTCTGCCATCCAATCCAAGTAAGCCAAATAGCAATGGGATCGCGTACTAGCAGTAGAGGGGTAGCTAACGATGGCAAGAGCCATTTCCGCAAAGCACCTTCAAAGATGAGCAGAAACAAATAAACCCAAATCGCCTTCCGGTACAACGTATACGGTTCACCGGCAGTAAGTTTATTTATATTAAGATAGTTTGTCATTCAAGAATTTATTTACAGAGTTTGCCAGTTCGCTTTCATAGACCTCCCAAGGACGTTTGGAGGCTGTAATTAACGCTTGTTTTCCGGCCTCCTGTAGAAGTTTCGGGTTAAGTACCAATTTATTTACTAGTTCTTTAATTGATGCTGCAGTACCGGCTTCTACAATCCACCCGTCTATCCCGTGAGTGATGACATCTGGTCCGCATGTGCGATTGGTCGTAATAACAGGTGTCCCCTGCGACATAGCTTCGGTAATCACCAGCCCGAAACCTTCGAATAAAGACGGGAATATCAGTACATCTTGCGTAGCCATCAACCGAAGGACTTCTTCATGCGGCAAAGAAGGAATATACCTTACTTGGGCTAAAGCTCTTTTAAGCGCCGCACATTCTTCAATCGCGCCTCTTCCCACTACCGTCACTTCCACTTTATCTTCCAGCCCTTCCAAAGCCTCAAAAAAATAAGAAATTCCTTTCCGTTGTGACAGCCCTCCTACATACAAGATTCGGATTTTCCGGTTGCTGTAGCTTTCATAAGTTCGTTCCTTGTTGACCGGAGGAAAACCGTAGGGTATCACTTCAATGGAAGCGAGTGTACCGGGATACATTTCTAATGTTTTTTTGGTAAACGTACTAGCCACATAAATCCGGTCTGCCAACCTTAATTCCTCATCTTTCCGTTGGAGTTTCTTTTCCGAGTCATTAAATCCTCCTAGCGTCATCGCCCATTCCAGGTTCTTTTCTTTTTCCTCCTCCAACAGACTACGCATGGCGCGCCAATAGCCTATGGGTAAATCGTAGATGCAGGGAATCTCATTCTTTTTTGCCACCGTGAACGTTTGCAAAGCCAAATCCTCATAAGCGTATATTCCCCCTATGTTTCCTTTGTTTTTGAAAATATATGTAGCCACTTTTTTATCCAAATCATGGCAAACATAATCTACGCAAAAAACACCCTTCTCATGGGTTACCAACCGATGAAGTTTTAGTTTAGTGGTTAAATGTCTGCCCAGTTCTCTGAAAGGATGCGTCACCGTTTGCTTCTTTAAAAACAGGCTGAATTCTCTTCTTCTGAATTCCTTAAGAGGACTAAAAGAAGCCAGTTTATATAGCCAGCTCCCTTGAAAGCAAGCAATACAGGTATGGAAACTTTCCAGTATTCCCTGTTTATAAAGACCATCTACCGCTGCGCGGGTATTGGCATTACCGAAAGGGTGATAGATTACAACTTTTTTTTGCTCATCCATGTTTTCCAATATAATTTCAGATCACCACTAAGCAATGAAGAAATCACTAGTTTTGAATGTACACAAGAACGTTGTTTAATAATACCAGCCGGATTACCTCCGACGACGCTCATGGGAGGAACATCTTTAGTTACTACACTGCCAGCTCCTATCACCGCGCCATACCCTATTTTTCGACAAGAAGGTAATATCAGAACATTGGAAGCAATCCACACATAATCTTCTATTTCTAATCCATAATGTTTATGCTCCCACTCCGGAGAATCTATGTAATGACTTGTAGTAATGATTTCACTATCGTTACTAATAATTACCCTATTACCAATTCTAACAGGTGAACGCAGATCTATCTTATAGGAACCGATTGATGTATTGCTACCAATACACAAGTTTCTATTTGCACGTTTGGCTAGAGATTTTAGTATAATCGTATCCTCACCAATCTGAACACCTTTTCTGATAGCTATTTTCCTTGCTTTCTTATATTTTAGATAACATTTTATACGTGGATACAATCCTATAATAAAATGTATCCAACTTCTTTCACTGATTCGTTTGTAATAATCAGATGTCTTATCTATTTCCATCATTCGTTATCAATTTAATATATGCATTATACGTGGCCTTCCAATGGATGTCTTTGACTAAATCATACGCCCCCAATCCTATCTTTTTTCTGAGCTCTTCATTCTTTAACAAAGACAACATAGCAGCTTTGACACTCTTGGCGGAATTAAAATCTGCGAAACAAATATTCTCATCCAGCTTCAACAAGGCAGATGTAAATTTACCTCTTGAGGTAATGACCGGCAACCTGTTTCTTAAGGCGGCTATCAAAGAACCGCTTTTAAAAGAACATCCATACACCAGGCTTTCCGGTAAAACAAAAATATCTGAAATCTTAAAATAAGCATCAATCGTGGTGATAGGAAGGATTCCTGTCTGTAGGGTTCCATCCGGAAAAATGACTGGAAGTTGGGCAGAGGTTTTTCCTATCAGCAATACTTTCAGGGGATAACCTTCTTCCTGTAATTCGGATAGCGCTTGCATACTTGTATTTATATTCCTTGCCCCAAAAAATGAAACTATAAGTTCATCGCCTACAATCGTTTTTTCTTTCAGTTTTGCAATCTCTTCTTTATTCAAATTCGTTTCCGGCACATTGCTTGCTATCGGAATCACAGGTACTTCTTTGAGAGAGGGCACCAGGCTTAAAATCATTTTCCGATAATAATCTATGCTGGTAGCAACTCCATCGCTGTACACTATAATTTTTTTGCTTATGTACAGCATCAGTTTACTCAGCACAGTTCTTTTCAGATTTCCCTTTTCGGGTTCCACTCCAACTTCATGGAAGAAGGTAAATAACTTAACCGGACATTTCTTTATTTTTTTCACCAATTTGATTATCGGAAAAGGAAGACCTTTGGGGTGAAAGCCATGAGGCACATATTGCAAGAAGACTACCTCAATACCTTTTTCTTGAATGAGCCCGACAATAGGTTGATGACAATGAAAATCCCATTTCTTAATAACGGGAAGTATAATCATTCCATTCACTTCCGTATTTATACGAGGATTCTGTTTACAAACAACATATACCTCATGTCCATGTACTGCAAATTGCTTCGCTATGTTGTAGGTATAATCGCCAACACCATCCACCAATGGAGGAAATTGATTGGTTATAAAAAGGATTTTCATTTATTCTTAAATTCGGTTTACACTACCATTATATTAGTTTTGCTTCTTCCCTAAAATGAAACAATAACATGTTGTTATGCCAGATAGTACATAATATATGATGTTACGGAAAATTTTATGCCTTGAAATCCTTATCATCAGTTTTTCAAACTTAGTTTCCCCTATGATAAGTTTATCATAATCCATCAATATCCTTTCTGGTATAAGTTCTTGGAGACTCATTAATCTTTCCTGATATGCTATATCAAAATATGCCGGAGTACTACTAATTCCAGTCTTATCATACAATGAAATGACAGAGTTATATTTTTGATAGTGTTTATTGTGCACTACCAGAGTTTCTATACAGAACTTCCAATCAGATATTATCTTTTTTGTTTCATCATAAGGATATTCAAGCAAAAGTGTTCTGCGTATCAATGAAGACTGATGACTTAAGGATCCCTTCATTAATGTCAACAAGGATACAGAATCCGGTGATTTCCATATTTTGGAAGAATTACTTAAAAGGGTATCACCCACAATGATATCTGCTGTAAAAGAGCATCTCACCAATTTCTCCAATACATTTTCATCTGCAAGAGTATCGCCTGAATTTAGAAAAAGACAATAATCACCCGAAGCTTTTTTCACGCCTTTATTCATAGCATTGTATATACCTGAATCAGGTTCGGAGATTGCACATGTAATTTTATTCTTAAATCGATTCAGCACCTCCTTACTGCCATCATTTGAATCACCATCTATAACAATATATTCAAATGATTGATATGACTGAGAAATAACACTTTCTATTGTATTTTTTAGTCCTAATACGTTATTATAATTTATTGTAATAATGGATAGTATCATATTAAGTCATTTTAATAAAAATGTACATGAGATTTTCCGCCTAAGTTGTATCGTAAATCTTTGCTTCTTTCACCAATTATTTTAGCAGGTACACCTCCAACAACAGCAAAAGGAGGCACGTCTTTGGTGACCACAGCGCCGGCTGCAACAACTGCTCCTTCTCCAATATTTACTTGATCTAAAATAACACAATGTGAGCCTAACCATGCTCTGTCGCCAATATTAATAGGTCCTCTTTTATTCGGTGTCGAATTGAAAAAAGGATCATTCATATCATGAGAATCAGTCCATAAACTAACGCTTGTACCTATATTAACATTGTTGCCAATGTTAATACCCCCTCTTCTTGCATCAAGCATACATCTATCACCAATGATACTTCCTTTACCTATTTTAAGATTATATCCCCCTCTTATATAGGCTCCATAATAGATAATGGCGGTGTCATCTTTTTGAATTAGAAAAATATTTTTATACACCCAATTCCTTACTTGATGAGATGGGAAATATCCAATTTTGTACATTAACAACCTTTCATATCCTGTAATAAGAAAAAAAATTTGATTCTTTATATACTGGAAAATTTGATTTTTCTTCGTATCTTTCAATATAGATTGTTTTTGTACAGCCTCTCTATTGATTGAATTATTATTAACATTTTCGTGAATATTAGTTGTGCGTAGATAAAAGATACGAAGTGGTATGGATAATAGAATGAACAATATAAATTGCCAAAATACTATGACAAAGAATAGGAATAATATAAATAATTTCATAATGGAAAATTCGTAATAAATTCTATAAATATAAATAAATTATCAATAAATCTGTGCTTGCATACAAATTATAGCGGTATAAGAGGGGTAGAGTATATAATTAGCATTTTTCTTTATAATATCTTCTAAGAGCGTTAATGTCTGTCATTAATCTCCAATTATCTTTTAACCATTTTACTTCATTATTCCACCATTGTGTTTTTAATAGAAATCGAATAGTTTGTTCGTCATAACGATATTCTATTATTTTTGCAGGTATACCTCCGACAATAGCATATGGTGGTACATCCTTCGTTACTACTGCTCCAGCAAGTACTATAGCTCCATCGCCTATTTTTATGCCTGCAATTAGTTTGACATCATAACCTATCCAACAATCAGAACCTATAATTACAAAGTTCTGTGATTCAGCATACTTAAATTCATTATAAAGTTGAGTATTAGTAAATGTATATCCATTTTGTTTTATTAAAGAAAAGAACATTGGCGATGTCGAAACAAAAGGAGCTTTATAGGGGTGTCTACCAATAACTATCACACACTTTGATCCTATAGAAGTAAAACGTCCAATTTTACCAATAAAAAATCCATCCTTCCCTATGTAAGAACCATATCCCATATATCCACTAAAATATGTATTGCAATGGATTCTATTAGCTCCTTCAAATGAAGAGTGTCTATTTATTTTTGAGTGTTTATAAACAATTAATTTTCCCCTCCATTTGTATTTTAGATAAAATAATAAGTAGATTTTTTTATCACTGAGCGTATCATAATTATTGTAATGTATTCTTTGCAAGAGCAAACATTTATATATAAACTATTATCAAATAAAAAACTTTTCTACAGTTAGAAACTGTTTTGATTTTATTCAGGGCAACCACATTAAAGTTCCAGTAACTTTTTCAGATAGTTTATGTCTAAAACCGTCTTGTAGAGTCTTCGTTTCATACTCAGTTTGTCCTTTTGTTCCGAAACGATATGTAGAGCAATTTTCCTCAACACTTAAAGGTCCTGTGATGCGAATCCTTTTCTGGCACACCATCTGGGATGTCCTTGCCATAGGAACGCAGACAATATTCCAGTCCTGCCAGATGTATCTGACCGAATACACGTTCGAAAGTATCCGTTGAAGGGACACCGTTAGGTAGCGAGAGTAATCACCGAGTTCACTGCCATGTTCCAAAGCGAACATACGCATATCCTCATAATCCGTACCAACGGTCAGGTAGGTACATAAGTCTATCATCAGAATGTCTGACAGCAGATGCAGGCAACAACCTGTTGTACAAGGGCCGGTAACTTCGCTAAAGTAGGTTTTGGCTATATTCATAGTGCAAAGATGCTGATTCTACCTGAATCTGAAATTAGAACTGACTGTTGCTATAAGCTATTTGGTTTCGGTTGCTCTGGAATTTTATGGAAGCCTATAACATTTTATGAGATTAATTCAAAACAGCTTCATATATGCTTGAGTTAATAGTACTTATTTAAAAAAGTATTTAACGATTTATATGATATAACAATATTTTATATACAAGACTATTTCTTATTTTTAAAAATCTATTAATCTGTTTGAGGATGGTTAAATAGAATATCCAATCTGCATATTTATTTTTTAATTCTAATGATGGATATAATGCAATCCCGCATTGTAAGATTTTTGCTAAAAGAATTCTTTCCCAAAAAGATTTGTTATTGAAATCTATTTGAGTGGAAAAATCTTCTTCTGCATTAGATCTGATAGATAACCCTTTAACATCTTGTGTATATACCATTGTTATTTTAGGTGTATAAGCAAAACGTGTTTCACGCATTATATTGAAAAGTTCTTCTGCATCTTCAAAGCGTGACAGATATTCTTTATATGGGAATTTAATTAGTAAGGATTTATGAAATAAAGCTGCACCGGTTCTCGGCACTATACCATCTAATATCCAAGATCTAAAATTGTTTTTTAGAATTCCAGAAAATAGTTTAATTGATGAAGGATATAATTTCCCATTAGAATTATTTTTTGTAACAAAATTCGAAACAACAGCCATAGTTGAATACTTCAATCTTGTACTATTAAAAGTTTCTAGGCAAGTATTCATGAAATAATCATCTGCATCAAGAAAAATAATATAATCTCCTTTGGATTTTTTTACACCATAATTCCTGGCAGAACTCACTCCACCATTCTCTTTATAGTGATATTTAAAACGTCTATCCAGTAAATATGGTTTTACATATTCTGCACTGTCATCTGTAGAGCCATCATCAATAATAACAGCTTCCCAATTTGTATAAGACTGGTGCTTTATGGATTCAAGATTACGTTTAATTGCAACTCCCTTGTTATACAAAGGAATTACTATCGATATAAGTGGGTAAATGCTATCCATACTATTTTTGTACAAGTATACGCTAAAAATTAGAGGGTAAACTAATAATAAGAAACTTAAATATAGAATTTACTTTATTTAGCAGATGAAAAAATAGAAGTGTGTTTTAAAATATTCAGTTATATGATAATGTCCGCATGTTGTTAAAATAGCAAAGTTAAAACCATCGAGATGTCCGAATAGCTTGCTTTGGAACACTTTATGTTCCACGTAAGATATGGACAATAAAGATATAAATGTTATGAATCTGCTTGATTTTTACCGTTAATATCCTGATGATCCTCCTGTGAGGAAGCGTTACGCCATTTCCGTGAACACTATGGTCTGTTCTGTAGCCAATGCGGCGGTTTGCCCTGAATTGGAATCCGAGCCACAAGTCTTGGACATGCATGTATTGCCGACATGAGATGCAGCTTCGTTCAGGCACGGTCATGCAAGGCAGCCATCTGCCGGTTCGTGACCGGTTTGCGGCAATGTTCCTGCTGACAGCGACCAAACGTGCCATATCGGCAAAAGAGATACAGCGCCAGCTCGGGCGCAAGAGTTACCGGCCCATATGGGAAAGGTACATAAGCTGCGTGACGTGATGGGTCGGCGTGACAGTCTCTACGTCCTCCACGGGGACATGGAGGTGGACGAGGGCTTCTTCTCAACCGACACGCCTGAGGAGCAGAAGAACTGCCCGTTGAAGCGCGGGCATGGAAGCCAATGCAAGACTTCCGTCCTTGTCATGGCGGAAAGCAGCCTGTCCGGGACGATGCCGGCCAAGAAGCACAGTACGCCCAAGATTGTCGAGCATTTAAAGATGCAGGTCATCGGAGATTTCAAGGCTTCCACCATTACAGACAAGATAAAGGCAGGGACGGACGGAAATGCCGATGTGACAACGTACGGGTTAAGCAGCTATGCCTCCCTTGAAAAGAAGGGGGCGGCGACCTCCCATCATGCCGTCGTTGCGGACAACAAAAAGAGTGTCGAGAAAGTCCTGCCCCGGGTGCACATTGCCATCAGCAACGCCAAGAGAAACATACCGGATACATACCATGACATAAAAGCAGAGTTCCTTCAACTGTACCTCAATGAGTTCTGTTATAAGTTCAACCGAAGGTACTTCGGTCTCAGACTCTTTGACAGGCTCGAACTTTGCGCATGTATGTATAGGGCGGAGTTCAAACACAGAATCTATTGATTGGCAACTTGTGGACATTCATAAAAACTTTTTATAGATGAGATTCAAAATCCGAAATGTAAAATCGGCGCAGGGGAAATTCTCCGTGGATGCCCCCACACCTAACCCAAATATCTTAG
>ENA-OPBO01000238-OPBO01000238.1-human-gut-metagenome-genome-assembly--contig:-NODE-238-length-49760-cov-23.491299_pt1 | contig 49760 bp, 41 predicted proteins | sample MGYA00241071_ERZ501458 | MGnify/ENA primary metagenome ERZ501458 (study PRJEB25962, sample SAMEA2042509) | human gut metagenome | biome: human gut; feature: human-associated habitat; material: faeces... | reverse complement strand
CCGTGCGTTTCAGAGAGATGCCCACCTGCGTCGAGGTGTTCACCGCACCGACGGTTTTGGTCGTCGAGCCCGACATCACGAAGCCACCCGAGCGCAGCGCCTTGGTCGAGACATCCGCAAAGGTGCCGTTATACTCTCCGGCCGACTGCTCCACAAGAGCCGTAAGTGCCGACTTGGTTTTGGCCGACGAGGCGTCGTAGTTCGCAATGGCATAGAACGAGCATTCTGTTCCGGCCGCGGACTTTGGGAGCGAGAAGGTCGCCGATTTCGAGGCGAGTTCCGAAGCCGTGAAATCGCGTCGCAGGAGCAGATCTCCCGAGGCGCTGAACGTGAAGACAGAGAGCGACGAGAGGCTCTTCTCCCACGCCTCGGCCGTAGCCGTGGCATCGAAGAAGGTGCGGGTCTGCACATCATCGCCCGAAGAGAGGGTGATCGTTACCGAGGCACCATCAGGGCGTACCTCCGGAGCGGGGTTCATCATTTCGGTTTCCTTGTTGCACGAAGCAAGCAGCGCAGCGGCGAGAGCCGCCATCGCAAAAATTCGGTTTTTCATGGTTGTAAGATTTGGAAGGTGATTGAAAGATGGTTATTTGAAGTGTTTCGCAAGAGGTGCCGGGCGTTCGGGACTCTGGTAGCCCGGCACTCCGTTTTCGTCGATCCACCGGCGGATGGCCCGTCGAAGCCGCTCCTTGAGCAGCCGGAACTCGGGACGCTGGACAAAGTCGTCTCCCAATGGGGTACGCTCGAAGATCGGCGAACAGATCCGGGTCAGCTTCAGCGCCACCGTCTGACGCTGGCTTTGGGGAATGGCCGGGTAGTCGGTTTCGAGGATCAGATGGACCGTATCGTAGGGCGAGAAGAGCAGCCCGCGGAACAGGATCCGGTCGGCAACACGGATTGCCTGGTCGACCGGGACACCTGCGTCAAGGCTTTGGCTGTAACCCTCGAATGCCAACCGGCTGCGCCGCTCGATCATCCGTCGGTAACGGGGCTGCGAAGGATGCCGCTCTTCGAGAAACTGCCGGAGGCGCTCGCTGAACCACGTTTGATCGGGTCGTTCCATCGTCGTGCGGCATTAGCGTTTCCGGCCCCGGCTCGGCGCTTCGGGCGTCGGTTCCTGCTTCGAAGGCTGTTTCTGCTCCTGTTGTTTTGACTGGGAGGCCTGCTGCTCCTGGCGGCGCAGGTTCGTGAAGTCGTAGTCCACGCCGTTGGTCCGGGGATTGAGCCGGATGATGCACGAGAGTGGTTTGCCGTTGCGCCCGAGAATCGGGCGGGCTTTCTCCTTCGAACAGTCGAGACCTTCGGAGCTCTTCACGGCGGCGAGCTGCCGCTCGTCCAGCTGCTTCGAAAGCGATTCGGGGATGTAGGGTTTGCTGTAACGATAGTCCGTCATCCGGTATTCGCGCGTCAAGGCATCGAAGCCGACCTTCCCCGAATAGGTGATGTCGCCGTTACGCATCGTGCAGCCCTCGACCTGCACACGGCTTCCCGAGGCGAGGTTCTCCTGCTGGGCTTCGGTTAGCCGTACGCCGTTGAAGAAGCGCAGCTCGGGAACTTCGCGCCGGGGAACCGTCACGAAGCGGTTGGTCGCCGGGTTCAGCGTCACGTAGCACCACTCCTTTTCGCCCGTATGCGGGTTGGGCATCTCGTAGAGGCGGTCCGGGGTCTTCCCCGACAGCATCTGCTCCTTGTCGCTGGCCGTGAACATCATCCGGAACTCCTCGCGTTCAAACTCCGGACGAGCCAGGGCACTTTCGAGCCCGACCTGCACGTCGCCGTTCCGGTCGCGGAAGGGTCGCAGGGCAAACTCTCCGGCTACGGACAAGTCGCCGACCCTCAGACTGATGTTGTGGAGCTCCGTTGTGGGTAGTCCCAGCTTCATCGCCTCCAGCTCCTTCGGCGTAACGACGACGCCCATCTCCTTCAGCTCCTGCAGGTGCAGGTCCTGCGTGTCGAACTTGACCCGTTCGAGCTGGTATGAGGTAACGCGGTGGTCGTTCAATGCCTTCAATCCCTCGGGGTCCTTCGGGTTGTCGGCCAGCCGCAGCAGCGACTGCGCCACCTCGCTGGCCTTGTCCGCCGCGACCTTCAGAAAATGGAACGGCCGGGCATTCTCCTGCGAGAGGAACCCCTTGATGAAGGCGCCCACGGCCGAGCTGTTCCGCAGGTCGAAGAAGGCCGGCTTGTTGGCCGTGAGCGGTGAGGTGGTGATGGCCTTGTACTGGCGGCCCTCCTGCTTGAGTTCCGAGACGGCCTCCACGGCGCCGTTCTGTTCGTTGTAGAGCAGCAGCGTCTCCTTGTAGGAGGGATCGGCCTGCTCCGGGGCCTGGTTGATCGGTTGATTCAGATTCTCTTCGGGCATAATGCAACTGTTTTAAGTGAAACAAAAGGTTGATGCCGCGAATATAAAGGACTGAATGTCCGCCGATTCCAATCGTCCTGCGCAGGCCGTGCATGGCCGTCAGCTGCGGGTTTTCCGCACGGCGGTTTACTTCTTTTTCTTCGGCAGGAGCCCCGCAAGGTCGGGGTCGCTCTCGATGCGGCGGATCTCCCGCTCGACGATCTGAACCACCTCCTCCTTGATGCGGTAGTAGTTCTCGCGGATGATCTCCTCCATGCGGTCCGTGCCCTCTTCGTCGAGGAACGAGGAGATCTGCGGGATGGGGACGAAGCGCCGCTCCTCGGCCTGGATCGCCGCGCTGTCCAGTTCGATGCGGGCATGGAAAATCTTCTGCGGCAGAGGCTGGTCCACGTTGTCGGCCACCGAACCGACGAACATCCCCTGCGTGAGGTTCGAGATCTTCGACGGCGGAATCAGCGCATCAAGCTGCGTGTTGGTCGAATGGGTGATGTTCTCGTTCGAGACGGACTGCGACTCGCGCAACTGAACAATCTTGCCGAAGCGGTCGGAGAGCGTGCGGGCCGTGTCGCCCACTACCTGCCCCGAGAAGATATTGCCCACGGTGTTGAAGATCACCTTCGCCTCCTTGTCGCCGTAGTCGCGCTCCAACTGCGAGAAGTCCTGAAAGCCCAGGCAGACAGCCACGCGGTTCGAACGGGCCGTGGCGATGAGGTTGTCCAGCCCCCGGAAGTAGATCGTCGGGAGCTCGTCGATGATGATCGAGGATTTCAGCCGACCCTTCTTGTTGATTAACCGCACGATGCGCGAATTGTAGAGTCCCAGGGCCGCCGAATAGATGTTCTGCCGGTCGGGGTTGTTCCCCACGCAGAGAATCTTGGGCGAGGTCGGATTGTTGATGTCCAGCGAGAAGTCGTTGCCCGTCATCACCCAGTAGAGCTGCGGCGAGATCATCCGCGAGAGGGGAATCTTTGCCGAGGCAATCTGCCCCTGCAACTGGTCCTGCGCATTGCCCCGCCAGGCATCCATGAAGGGCGAGAGGTAGTTTTCGAGTTCGGGATAAGAAGTCAGCACCGGGAAGATCTTCTCGTAGGGTTGGTTCAGAAACTCCACGGCGTGCGGGAAGGTACAGCAGCGGCCTCCGTCGTAGATTTTCAGGTACCAGATGATTGCCGCCAGCAGGATGATCGGCGAATCGACGAAGAAGTCGCCCTGCTTCTGGATCCACGTCTTGTTCAGGTTCAGCATGATGGTATAGGCCGACTCGTAGGCGTCCGAAATGTCGGTCATGAACTCCGGGGCGATGGGATTGCAGCGATTCGAGCGGCGGGGGTCGTCGAAGTTGATGACGCAGAAGCGCGGCCGCGTCGGGTAGGCATCCAGATGGCGCAGCAGGTGGTTGTAGGCCAACAGCGACAGGTCGTCGAACTTGAAGTCGTAGATATACATCGCGAAACCCTTCTCGATCTGCTGGCGGATGTAGCTGTTCACCACGGCATAGGACTTACCCGAGCCAGGGGTCCCCAGCACCATCGTCGCCCGGAAGGGGTTGATGACGTTAATCATCCCCGGCCGCCACTCGCCCCGGTAGTAGTAGCGGGTCGGAAGGTTGACCGAGTATTCGTTTTCGAGCAGACGCGCCTCCTGCTCGAAGCTCTCGTTGTCGTCGTTGAAGGGGTCGCGGGCAAGGGTCGTATGCAGCAGGCGGCGGACCCACACCCCGGCGGTCAGCAGCGCAAGGTAGCCGCCCAGCAGGGTCAGCACATAGCTCCAGAAGCAGACTTCCAGCCCCGCGGGAAGGCTCCGCAGCGGATCGTTGCCGAAAAGCAGGAAGAAACCCGCAAGGGCCAGAAGGAGGATTTGACGCTTCGAGGGTTTCCCGTCCCGCACGCTGCGTGTGCCGTAGCACCCCAGCACCAGAAAGAAGAGGGTGCAGAGTTTCGTGATGGATGACCAGGTGAAGAGCCCGGTCGACTGTTGAAGGTTCCAGAAGATGCGGTCCACGACGGGAGCTGTCAGCGCATGGTGCGCGAACCAGTCGTAACAGAACCAGTAACTGTTCAGCCCCAGAAACACGACTCCCAGGGCCCGGGCAAACTGGACGATCTTCTCCAATGCCCGCAAATCATCCTCCTGTTGCATACTTGTCGGTTTAAGGGCGACAAGATAACGAAGGGAAAGACATACTGTTCATGCGGACCGCCTGGGGCCGCGGATGGCCGGAAAAAAGATGTTTCAGGTGAATGTCTGAAACATCTTTTACATTACTTGGCTTTCCAAAGCTCTTTCAGGATCAATTTATTTTAGGAATCAAAAACCTTGTGACCAACTCCCGAAGATCCTCTTTCGAGAGGTTGACACCCCCTTTTCGAGCGATTGATGCATATTCCGGCGTACCCATCCGAAAAACGTATTTGTGCGCTTTGCCGTCGATGGTCGCCAGAAGATGATAATTGCCACGATAGGCTTGTTCGAGTCTCGCATGGGAAACAGCATGCCCTGCAAGTTCCGTCAGGTCGGGATTCGATTCCGACGAACCACTTGCGTCTGTCCCGATGTATCCCCACGCCGTCAGTTGTGCAGAGAGGAACCCTCCCACACGGTTAGCCCATTCTTCCTTCACCCCATATTGCATAGCCAGTTCCCGGAACGACAATAATGCTTCGGCCACTTGATTGATAATGACTTCAGCCCGACGGATCCCGTTGTCTCGAGCAAAAGACAGGATGTCCTCCTTGGATATTTCCATGCGTTTTCCCCGTACCATAGCACCGCTCCTCTTGAGGCTGGAAACCGCCCTGATTAAAAATGAAGGTCATGTCATAGGCCGGAGCCAGTTGCCAGCAACCGGTTTTGTCCATCAGAAATGAAAAGTTTCGGTCGTGGTCGTCCGTATTATTTGCCAGGACGTTGAAAACCATTCGGCGGAAAATCTCTTCACTCGCCCCTTCGGGCAAATGCAACTTGCGACAGACCTCCAAAAGGCCTTCGTAGCTTTCAATGCCGGGGCACAGTGCCGCCAGTGTCTGCGTATGCAGTTTTTCGTCACCCCGGCGATCGAACCGCCTGGTGAGAAAATGCTGATGTCCCTCTACCTCAAACAAGCGGGATTCCATCATCTGAATACCGGCCATCCGGCACATGGCATAATATACCATTTCGAGTTCGGCCGAAGAGCGGGACGGATCCCCGAATTTCAGAATACAGTAATCATAATCCGTTAATCCAGCTACTTGTCCGGAACGGATCTCCCCGGTCTTTCGGTTGATGGCCAACACGGCTTTCGGTTGACGACCGCCAGCCGAGGTGCCGACCACGATGAGCGCCTGTTCGGTCAAGGACTCTTCGGGTAGGATCTGCACATGTTCGCGTTCTCTGAAAATACGACCGGCCAAATCAATCAACGACTGGATGTCGATCCGCTCTTCGTCCGAAGCAAGCGAAACACAAGGAACAAATTCCAAAGCACCCATTCCGCGCTTCCCGATAAACGACAATTTTTCAAGTGGCGTGATCTCCGCATTGGAAAGTTTATGTTCGATGCGCCATCTCTCAAACAACTGGTTCCCCCAGTCATCGGGCAGCGAGTCCGAAAGAAACGGAGGCAGGCTCCGGTATTTCCGATCCTTGTCACCCCAAAACGGCATATGCCCCTTGGCTCCCGCTTTGGGAGCTGTCAGGGGCGCTATATCCAGCTCTTTTTTCAGAAAATCCGGATGATAGGTGAAGTAGGTGTTATGGGTTCTGCTATCCCACACCAAGCGGCCTATTTCCTCGCCCCAAAGTATGATTTTCAAGGGTTCCTTCATAGCTTCTGTTTTTTATGTCGGATTCGCTGGATCTTCTTTTCATGCACATACAAATAGGGAGACTCCGGCAACTCGGGCAGCAGGTTGTCGATCTGGTCGATCTGCCCGATGGCCTTCAGCAACTGCAGCAGGGTCCCCAGGGAGAGGTTCACAGCCACCCCGTTTTCGAACTTATGAATGGTTGTAACGGATATGCCCGACTGCTCGGACACCTCCTTCTGAGTCATGTCCGCCCGCATTCGGTATTCCCGGAACCGAGAACCGAGCAACCGGATCAGTTCCGGAATAGCATATCCATAATAATCGTTCATATATAAATAAAAGTATAATTAAAATTATATCTTAAATATACGATTAAAAGCAAATAAAATTATAGTTAATGCAAATATATGAAATTAACGGTACAAACAATAAGGTTGGCCAATTTTTTTGATTCCACGCATTATCATTCAGCACATCAACTTGCACGGGCAATCATATTGCATGCGCATAGTTTTAGATACGAGACCGCAAGTTCCTTTATCTGACCAATAAAAACAGATCGCAAAAATCCCGAACGGTCGAACGACCATCCGGGAAGAAAAAGGTTATTTCTGACTTAATTCGACCAGCGTGCCCCGCAGCGTATCGAGGAAGTGGGTCAGGCGGTTCTTGCGGTTCAGAACGGCCCAACGGCAGTTATCCGGATTCTTGAAACTCGTATTGCAGAGCATCTCAAACTCGCGCGTAATCTGCATGAAGGTCGCCGGAGAGTCGTCCTGCTGACAGAAGAAACCCACGGCCGACAAGGCGGCAATCACCTCCATCAAGTCGGAATTGGTGAATCGCTTCGAGATTTTCAGCGGCGAGTGACGCCGTTGCGTGGCAATCTCCCGGATCCCCGGGTATTTCAGTTGGAGGTAGATCATCTGTTGCTCGAAGTCCACCAAAGAGAGTGATGAGCGGATTAATAGGTATTGCAGAGAGGCCGAGTCGTTATAGTTTCCCAGCAATTGAACCAAAGTCTCACGAATCCGGGCTAACAGCTGCAACGAGTCCAGCCTTGAACACCCATCCTGTTTGGATATTTGTTGGATGCGATTGATAAAACGATTATATGCAATATTCAGATCTTTTCTCTCCGCCAAGAAACAACGCAAAAAAAATTGCAAATCACCGTAAGTCACGAATTTACATGATTTTTTGCTTTGGCCAAAATGCAGAAAAAGGCATCGAAAAGCGGGTTGCCTGTGGCCTAATACGGAAACGACTCGTCCCGGGATTTCCGATCGCCTCCCCTACCGGTATTCGTTGGTGATCTTCTGCAGCGTCTGGGTGCGCTGGATGCTGCGCTTGCCCTTGTAATTGTTGAAGAAATAGGCCGCCGTAAAGATGAAACTGCGCCGCGATCGATGACGCTGACAGCTGCGGTAGCCATCGGATACACTCCACATCCAGTTTACATTGTCGTTCTGAAGCAGACATCGGGCCTCCAGATTCAGGTAGAGGCGGTTCTTGCAGAGATACTTGTAGAGCGTGGCGCCCAGGTTGTGCATCGCATTGTGACGACGTTCCGGATGCTCGTAGGGCGACTCCAGCGAGAACTGAACCGTCATGCCGAATCCCGGTGCAAACCGAAGCGAATTCGACAGATAGATTCCGCCGCTCTGCACCCAATGCGTGATCCCCGCATAACGATAGAATCCACGCGTGCCGTAGAGCTCCCAATTCACACGCCACCATTTCGTCAACGGCCCCGCATAGGAGAGGCTCAGCATGTGCTTGCCCATCGTCGAACAATTGACCGGCTGCTCGTAGCTCTGCTGCGGATCGTCGGGATCCGTGAAGGTCATCCGCTCGATCATATCCTCCCCCCGCGAGTAGGTATAGGAGAGCGTCCACCGCTCGCGCAGGGTCAGCACCGCATCCAGATCGTAGCCCCGCGACGGCGTGAGTTCCGGATTGCCCACCGTGTAGCGGAACTCGCTCTCGCGGATACGCAGCGGCGAGAGCATATCGTAAGGGATGTAGCTGCCGTCGCGCGTGTAGGCCAGATCGAGGGTCGTGCCCCGCTCCTGCTCGAGGATGAAGGTGGCGTTGACGTTGGGACACAGCCGCCAATAATCCCGGCGGCGCCAGCGGGTATCGCCCCCCGTGAAGTGGTCGACACGATCCCACTGCATACGAACGCCGCCGACCAGTTCGAACCAATCCAGCGAAAGCTCCGCATCGCCATAAACAGCCGCCCCGTTGCCCCGATAGCGGAACGTCGACAAGTCGGACGGCGATCCATCTTCGGCCGTGAGCGTGCGACGTCGGATGTCCCGCCAGTAGTACTCGCCGCCAGCCTGCAGCGTCAGGTGCTCGCTCAACACCTCCGTGAAGGAGGTCTCGGCCATGAAGAGCCGGTTGCGCGGATGCTGCGATTCGGTGGTGACCGCCGACGGCGCACCCTCCGTCTGTTCGTCGTAGCGGTAACGCTTGTCGGAGGCGAAGTCGACATAGTCGAAATCAGCCTTCAGTTGCGAGCCCTCCTCGTCGCGCAGCCAGCGATATGAGGCCGTTGCCTGCCAGATATGGTTGTCCAGCTCACCGTGCGAGGCGTAGCTGCTCCCCGCGGCCGGAAGCGACGCCCCCGACGGATAGTGAAGGCTCGACGAGACGAGATCCGGAACACTCGAAGCATAGCTGAAGCCCCCCGTGAGCCCCAGGCGATGGTGCGGGGTCACCTCCCAGACCAGGTTGAGACGATCGGTAAAGGTATGGTGGTCGGTGCGTTCGGTCTCCGTCGAGCGGATCGCAAGCGCCTCATCGTCGTAGTCCGCCTGACGGGTGTATTCGTGCAACTCCTCGAAATAGGAGTACGAAAGCTGGTTGTAGAGGTTGAAGCGCCCGTAGCGCATCGTCAGGGGGGAACTGGAAACCCGTATTGCTGAATCCGTTGTCACGCATGCAGAGCCAGCTCATGGCCGTCCCCCGGTATCCGCCGTCGGCCAGCGGGCGCAGCGTAATGCGCAGAACGGCTCCGCGGGCGGCGATCTCCTGGTCGCTCGAGGCGAAACGCTGGATCTCGACCGTCTTGACGCTCTCCGCGGGCAGGGCCTTCAGTTCGTCGGCCGTGGCGGGCCGGTCGTCGATGTAGATCTGACGGATCTCCCGGCCATTGATCTTGAAGGTCCGGTTCTGCTCCTGACGCATGCCGGGAAGCAGCACGAGCAGGTCGTTCAGCAGCCGGTCCCGGGCGAGCGGATTGCCCACGAGAGAAACGGTATAGCGGCCGGCGCGGCGTTCGACGAAGCGCGAGAGGACCGTCACCTCGTCGATGCGGTTGTTGGCCGATTGCAGCACAACATCGCAGACGAAGTCCGTCCTTCCCAGGGGCACGGTACGCGACGCCGTTTCGTAGGCGACGTGGGCAAACTCCAGAAAACACGACTCCTCCGAAAGCGGGGCAAGGCGGTAACGGCCCAGCGTGTCGAAGACCACTCCGGTGACAACGGTCGAATCGGCCGTCCGGCGTAGGCTGACCGTGCAATAGGCTACGGCCTCACCGTGATTGTCGGTGATCGTGCCCGAGGCGACACCTTCCTGGGCCCGGGCAAACGGTGCCGCCAGCAGCAGGCATCCGGCTAGGAGGTTACTTCTGACCATAATAATCCATGATTTTCATTTTGAACAGATATTCGTACTTGGCCTGCAACAGTTGCGAACGGGCCTTGACCCGGGTGGTCACCGCCGCGTTATAGTCTGTTACGGTCGCGGCTCCGAGGTCGTACTTCCGCCCCACCTGACGGGCCGCCTCCTCGGCCGAGGCGACATACTCCTGCGCCTCAAGGTATCGCGCCCAGGCCGTACGGGCATCCAGGAGCGCCTGCGTCACCTCTTTCTCCACCTGTTTCTCGGCCGTTCGCAGCGCATACTCCGCACGCCGCAGGGCCAGTTTCTGACGCTGCACGTTCTTCCGCGTCGTGAACTTCCCGAAAATCGGAATGCTGAGCGACAGCGACACATAGCTGCTCGCATTGTCCCGGTACTGTTCGAAGAAGGGATACGCCTCGTAGCGATAGGTCCCGTCGGCCTGCTGAAACATCTTCTGCCGCGCATCCGAGTAGCTCGATCCGTAGCCCGCCGCGAGCGAAAGGGTCGGCCAGTAGGCGGTGCGAGCAAGCTGCAGGTCGCGCCGGGCCAACTCAATCCCCACCCGGGCCGACTCCACTTCGGGCAGCTGCTGCGCGGCATCGAGCACGGCGTCATCCTCCGCAGGAGCTCCGTGAACCAGCCGGGCGGTATCGGGAGCCACGGTCCGGAAGGAGGCGTAGTCTTCGATCTCAAGCAGCTGGCAGAGCTCCAGCCGGGCAATCTCGTAGGTGTTCCGGGCCGTCAGCACGTCGTTTCGGGCATCCGAAAGCTGGGAACGGATCTGCAGCAGATCGGCCATCGTCACCTTGCGGGCCTCGACCATCCGCTCCGTCTTCCCGGCCTGGACCTCCAGCTCGGAGACGACCTGCTCGGCATCGCGGATCGTCTCCTCGGCGCACAGCACCTCCAGGTAGCGGGCCGTGACGTTCAGCCGCACGCTGCGGCGCGTCGTCTCCACGGCAAGCAGCGACGAACGCAGGTCGAGTTTCGCCCGCTGGAGGTTGTAGTGGTTGCGCAGTCCGTTGAAAAGCGGCAGGCTCACCCCGACCGAGGCGTTGTTGCCCGATACGGTCTGATTCTCTACGAAGTCGTAGGTCGTGGGGTCCAGCACGCGTCCCGTCGAAAGCGAGTAGCCTGCCGAAGCCGAAAACTCGGGGGCGTAGCTCCACTTCGATTCGGAGAGCGAGAGGCGCTTCTCCGCAGCTGCAAGCTCCTGCGTCTTGATCTCGATATTCTGCTGGTAAGCATGTGCGACGCACGCTTCCAGCGTCCAGCGCCGCTCCTGAGCATGGCCGGAGATGCCGAAGAGCAGCAGTGCGCCGATCGATAGGATGCGTATTCGTTTCATGCGGCTATCGGTTTTTGAAGAGGGAGACGACGGGCTGAATGAACTGTTCAATCAGGCGCATCTCCTCGGTGACAATCTCGCCCGTTCCGTCCATCTGCTGGATGAGCGGCAGTTCGCGGCGGTAGGAGGTCCGCAGGTCGGCGGGGAACTCCACCTCGACGGTATAGACGATGCTCGTACCGCTCTGGGTCTGCTGCTGCTCGGGAACCGCCGAGATCGAATGGACCGTGCCGTGCAGTACGCCGAACTCCATGTAGGGAAATCCGTTGAGTTTGACAAGAACCTGCTGTCCGGTGCGGACCTTTCCGAAGTTGGCCGAGGCAACCTGCATGCGCCCGACGACGGACAGCTCCCCGTCGGGAACCACCGATGCGATCACGTCGCCCGTCGAGACGTGCTGGTTGCGGCTCCAATAGCGCTGCAGCGAGACATGCCCCTCGGCCGGCGACGTGATGACATACTGTTCGCGCCATTGGGCAATCTGCGCCAGCAGCTGCTGTCGTGACTGCTCCAGCGCCCGCTCGTATTCCGCCCGTTCGTTTGCCGCGTCGAGCGTCAGTTCGACAAGCTGCTGCCGCATCTGGAGGATTGTCAGCTCGGTGGAGGTCAGCGTGGCATCGAAACCCGCCTGCGAATTGCGTTTCGAGAGGTAATTTTGTGCCGTGGTTTCGTAGTCCGCCTCGGAGATCACCGCCTCGCGAAGCAGCAGCGAATCGCGTTCCAGCGTGCGGCGTCCGTAGTCCAGATCGGCGGCAAGCAGCGAGCGTTGCGTCAGCAGCCGGTCGTAGTATTCCTCATTTTTGGCAATCTGCGCCTCGAGCAGCCGGCGCTTGTGCTCCGAATAGTCGATATCGAGGTAGTGGCGGTAGTCGCGGCACTGCCGCAGAAAGTCGGCCCACGAGGATTGGAGTTCCCCAAGCGCATAGTTCCCGTCAAGCCACGACGAGCGCACCAGAAGCAGATACGACAGGGTGTCGGCCCCGCGGAGCGAACGCTCCAGGGTGGCGACGTCACCGTAGTGGGCTGCGGTCGTGAAGAGGGCGATCACTTCGCCCGCATGCACCGCATCGCCGTTCGTGACACAGACCGTATCAAGCAGCCCGTCATAGCGGGCCGCAAGATCCGAGGGCGGATTGATCGTCGTGATCGAAATCGGGGCCGTGACCGTCTGCGGGTACCGGATGAAGTAACACCCTGCGACGATCCCCGCAAGAATGCAGAAAACGACCGTCACACCCCACCGCACAACCCACGACGGGGCCCGACCCAGAATCGCCTGGGCCTCCTCGCTGTAAAAATGTTCTCGTCTGGATGGCATAATCGTCTCCTCTTTTTATGGTTTATCCGCCCGGGCGTTTCGCACCTCGAAGCGTCGAAACGTTATTCGTCTTCTGTTTCGATGGGGTTGTACGGGATAGTCCAGGACTCGTCCAGGTAGACCGTCTTGCCCAAGGCGTCTTTTGTCACGATCAGGGCCGGTTCCCCGTTGGCGAACGTCTGGAACGGGTGTTCGTAACAACTGCGCTCATAACGCAGGTAGTTATGCAGCGTCTTGAGGTCCTGAACATTTTCGTACTCATACCGCATGACGGGCGCCGGACGTTGGTCGATCCCTACACAATCGAAGGTAAAGTCCCGGTTGTCGGTCGCCCTCAGGATCAGTCCGGGCAGACCGTTCAGTTTCCAGGGACCGATTGCCAGCGGAATCTCGGGGGCATACCATACGGTCCAGTTGCGACCGCCGAAGCGGGCCTCGGCTTTGCGGCAGGTGTAACCGCAGATCGTCTGTTCCTCCTCGGAAAGCCTCCAGGTGATTTGCGGAAGGGGTTGTGTATATCTTTTCGCTGCATCCTGGAAAAAATCGCCGCAGATGACCTGCATCTCCCGGCTTTCGCGATCGCAGACGATCTCGGAAAAGAGATTCGAGGGACGGATCCCCGCCTTCTCGCGCGCAGCGAAGAGGGGTTCGGAGGCAGCCGGTGCGGTCCAGATCAGACAGTCGTAATGGAGGCACAAATCCGTCTGTTTGATATAGCGTTCTCCTACCTGCACCAGAATATCGCACCAGACAGGAGACCCGCCCGGGGATGGATGCGCCGTCGAGAATCGATAACGGACGGTCAAAAGGCTCCGGTCGATCTGCATGGAATCCCGGATCCGGCTCGCCTTCATAAGCAGGAAATCGGTACTCCCGCCCAACACCATGAGTTTTTGGCCACACGCTCCCAACCATCCCATTCCGAGCAAGAGTGCCACAAGAAACATCTTTTTCATCTTCTTTCAGGTATAGTGGTTCTCCGGATGTGGTATCCGGAGAACCTTGTTTACGTTATTCAGTCCAGACTCTGCAGAAGCGTGCATTATTGTTTCCTATTTCCTGACTCATGGTATTCATGGCCTCTTGCAGAGTCTCTGCCCGAACCACCTTTTGTACCTGTACGAGTTTGCCGTTTTGATCATAGATACTACATGCCACGGCAACTGTCCCACCCAGTACCTAATTCATCTGCTTTTTCGAAAGCTGCTGCACAGCAAAATCTTTCATCGTTGTAGTTTTTTATCGGTTTAAAATTTGCATTAGTCCGGACCTTTGCGTCTCGGCCGGTGTCCGAAACTGCCGTTTTCCGCAGGCGGAGCCGCCCGGTTCGGAAAAAGTTGCTTATCTTTACGATGCCTTTCTGCAGTTTAGTTGAACTTTTGAGCTGTCACACTCGGTTTTGCTTCCTCGCGGGAAGGCTTTTTTTTTGTTGTCGCAGCGGCGGGCAAGGCCTCAGCAACGGATTATCTTAAGGTTTAATTTCCCAATTCCAGCTGATTTTTGACCAGTTCATAATAATACCCCCGTTTTGCCGTCAGTGCGTCGTGTGTCCCCTGTTCGACTATCCGGCCGTGATCCAGCACGATGATCTTGTTGGCGTTCCTGACGGTCGAAAGGCGGTGTGCAACCACCACGACCGTCTTCTCTTCGAACAACCGTTCGAGCCGCTCCATGATCGTGCGCTCGTTGTTCGCGTCGAGAGAGTTGGTCGCCTCGTCGAAAAAGAGGTATTTTGCTCGCTTGTAGGCCGCCCGGGCAATCAAAAGCCGTTGCTTCTGTCCAACGCTCAGTCCGTGACCGTCGGCTCCAATCTTGGTGTTGTAACCCAGCGGCAACTCGTCGATGAAGGTGTCGATGTTGGCGATGCGCGTGGCACGGCGCACCCGTTCCATGTCGGGGCGCTCGTCCGAAACGCCGATGTTGCCCGCAATCGTGTCGGAGAAAACATACCCCTCCTGCATCACCGTGCCGCACGCTCGCCGCCAGCACGAGGGGCTGTACTGCACGATGCGGCGGTCGCCCAGCAGCACCTCTCCCGCCGTAGGAGTATAGAAGCCCAACAGCAGCTTCAACATCGTGGTCTTCCCCGAGCCGCTCGCCCCCACGATGGCTGTCACCTTGTGCGCCGGAATTGTGACCGACACGTCGTCCAACGCCTTGGCCGAGTGCGGCCCGTCGTACTGGAACGTCACACCCCGGAACTCCAGGTCGGCCGAATCCGGAATCTCGCGGATTCGTTCCTCTGTGGTGGGTTCCTCGTCGTCCTTTTCTTGTATTTCAGAAAGGCGTTCGAGTGAGATCTTTGCATCCTGCGTCGCCTGCACGAACTGGATGAACTGCGACAGCGGCGCATTCAATTGTCCGATGATGTACTGCAGGGCGACCATCATGCCGAGCGTCATCTCGCCCTCGATGACAGCCGAGGCCGCCAGAAACGAGATCACGACATTCTTCGTCTGGTCGATAAACGTGCCACCCACCTCCTGTGTCTGCCCCAGCACGAGCCCTTTGATTGAGACCTGGAACAGTCGTGCCTGGATGCGTTCCCACTCCCAGCGCTTCTGCTTCTCGCAGTTGTTGAGCTTGATCTCCTGCATGCCGTTGATGAGCTGCACGATGTTGCTCTGGTTGGCCGCTGCCTCCTGAAAGCGCATGTAGTCCAGTTTGCGCCGCCGACGCAGAAAGAGCAGAATCCAGCCGACATAAAGGACGCTGCCCAGCAGGAAGATCCCGAGAATCGTCAGGTCGTAGCCTCCCATGACCGCCCCGTAGATGGCGAACGTGAGCACGGCCATCCCCATGCTCAGCAGCGAACCCGTGAGGAACGACTGGATGCGGTCGTAGTCGCCGATGCGCTGCATGATGTCGCCCACCATCTTCGAGTCGAAGAAGGCGATCGGCAGACGCATGAGCTTGGCCAAGAAGTCTGAGATGAGCGAAATGCTGATTCGGGTGGTCATGTGCAGCATCAGCCACGAGCGGATGAGGTTGTTGGCCAGCTGCCCGAGCGTCAGCACCACCTGCGCCACAAGCATCATCACCACGAACGAAAGGTTGTTCGTCCCGATGCCCTTGTCGACCACCGACTGCGTGAGGAACGGCAGGATGAGGCTCAGCACACTGGCCGTCAGCATCGCCAACGCCAACTGCACCAGGTAGCTCCTGTAGGGCCGCAGGTACTGCACCAGACCGGAGAACTTCAGCCGTTTGTCCTCGTCTCCCTTCTCCTTGTAGAATTGGGGCGTGGGCTCCAGAAGCAGCGCAATGCCCTTGCCTGCTGATAGAGAAGAAGAACGGGTGACGTCCCCCGCCTTGTCGGATAGCTCTGCCGCATCAGGAAGCTCCCGGCTCTGGATCCAGGCCTTCAGAAACGCCTCTTCGCCGTATTTGAGCAGACCCGAAGCCGGGTCGGAGATATATATCCACCACTTGCCGCGGTGCCGGGCGATGCGGTAGACCACCACGAAATGCTGCTGGTTCCAGTGGACGATACACGGCAGCGTGGCCGCATCGCGCAGCTGTTCCCACGTGATCTTGACCCCCGTCGTGCGGAAACCGATCGACTCCGCGGCGTCGCTGATGCCCAGCAGCGAGACCCCTTCACGCGTGATATGACACCGCTCGCGCAGTGTCTGCAGCGAGTAGTGGCGGCCGTAGTGTTGCGCAACGATCCGCAGCGACGTCGGGCCGCAATCCATCGCATCGAGTTGGGTGTAGTGGGGGAAAGGCATTATGCGATTAATTTTTTCTAATTTTTACTTTTGTAGCACCTTCTCAAGCCACTTGCGCAGCGCATTGCCCCGCAAATCGACCGCCACAACCCGGCGATCCTTGTCCAACAGCAGGTTGTGTGGAATAGTCCGGATACCGAATCGTGCCGCCAATGCGCGATACGAAGGATCGTCACTTCCGATTCGGACATGCACGAACGATGTCGCCGCCTCCTCCGAGATTGCCTTCCGCCAAGCCCCGGCATCGGTATCAAGCGAAACAGCAAAAACCGTCAAATCGTCCCTATAACGTCTCCAGGCCTCCTGCAGAAAGGGAATCTCCTCCCGGCACGGTCCGCACCACGAGGCCCAGAAATCGATCAAGACATACGCCGTCGTACAATCCGACAGCCTCCGGACAACACCGGCCGTATCGGGTCCTGCTACCGGGATGTCGATCCGATCGCCCAATCGGTACGGTTTGATTTGCGTCAGTGAATCCGGCTCGTCTGGCGATGAAGCCGCTTCCGATTCCGGTTCGGGACGCGGCGGCGGCAGCAGGGGCAGCCCTTTCAAGGCCCGGATCCGGTTCTCCGCCAAATGACCCTGAAGGCTCTGCGGAGGAAATTCCCGGGCAAAACACCGATGTCCCGGGAACCGCAATCGGCACACCTCCGTCAAACTATCCGCAGTCGAATCATCCAGTCCATAGGTATACCGTGCCTGCACGATGATCATGCTACAGGCCTCAGGACTCTCCCGATACCGAGCGCTGTCCAATAAAGCGACAAATTGTGCCCCCTGTTGGGCTTTCAGTTCCGAAATGCTGTCGGAAAGCCGGTCATAGGCCGGTGAGGCAAAAGGCAAAAAGGCAAGCGAATCCGACCAGGTACTGAGGATTTGCCCGTTACCATGAAGGGTAAACATCACCGAACGCAGAGCGGTTGTTGCATACGACTGCGGAATATCCAGATACGCGCTTTGCCCGCTGATTGAATCCAGATTCACCCGCAGACGATCCCCGGGCCGTAAAACCAGATATAATTGAGCGTGTGCATCCGGAATCAGCAGCCGATAGAGCTCCTCCTCCGGCAGATCAGCCGTCAATCGATAACGATGATTCAGGATCTGGCAGGAATCCGCAATATAATAATCGTTGATACGAACCGTGTAAAGATACATCCAGCTTGAATCGTCGCCAAACAGTCTGGGATCAACCTCTCCCGACAGGACTATTTTTCGCGGGTTGCACGCGGTCGACAAAAACAGAAGAAGCGCCAGGAAAACGAGAGTCTGCAGATGTTTCATAGCGGGTCAAGATAAAAAGGGTACATTGAGAAGGAAAATCGTTGTTCACAAGCGAACCCTCATTCAATAGGGTTCGCTCACATTTATACTTATTACACGGGATTGCTACACACAACTCCATAGCCCGGGCCAAGGCCGGTTAGTAATTGCATGGCCATTTGTTCGGCCTGTTCCTTGCTTTCGGCACATACATAGGCAACCTCACCTACACCCAAATCATTGATTGTCGTTACACAACCGTATCGCTTTTGACCGGGCTTACAACCATTCGCACCTTTCACCTCGTTCATCTGCCACGTCGAGAGCTGCTGCGCTGCAAAATTTTTCATGGTTTTCATAGTCGTAGTTTTTCATCGGTTTAAAATTTGCGTCGGTCCGGACCTTTGCTTCCCGACAGGCGTCCGAAAGTGCCGTTTTCCGCGGGCGGCTCTGCCCGGCTCGGAAAAATTGATCGTATGATTCATATCCATTTTACATGGCTTATCTCAAACTGAACTTGACCTTGAAGAGCACCGCTGCCGGCCGCAGGCGGTAGGAGTAGACGTAGTCGGTGATATCCGACTGCGTGGCCGAACGGAAAAGTCCCGTATCCAACAGGTTGCGCGCCTCGACGGAATACTCCATGCGCCGCGTCCGGTACGACAGCCCCGCATCGAGGAACAACATCGTGCGGTCCGCACCGCCCACAGCCCCATTGTAATAGTATTCGCCCCCGACGCGGCAGATCCACCGCTTGCGGATCGTGAAGTTCACCGCGGCATCCTGGCGCACCACATCGATCGGCGCGATCCGATCACCCCCTTCGATGCGGCTCCGGCTCTGCGAGTAGCTCGCCTCGTAGTCCAGCCGCACAGCTTTCGAGAAGCGTGTCGAGAAGCCGAAGCCCGCCGTCACCCGGTCGTACGTCGTTTGCATCGCAACGTCCTGCCGCAGCACCTCGCTCCACGTACGTGAAAAGCCGCCCGAGAGGTTCACCGTCGTCGAGAGGGCGTCGAAACGCTTGCTCAGCCGTCCGTCGATGTTGTATCCCTCCGAGGTGTTGTCCCGCAGCCGGGCCTCGATGCGGCTCAACGATCCGTAGTAAGTCGTGCTGTAGGTCAGGTTGTGCCGCGCGTGCCGGTAACCGACGTCGAGCGATCCGAACAGCGCCCGGATGGCGTTGCCGTAGGAGAGCGATGCCGTGTAGCTCTGCTGCCGCGTGCGGCTGATGTCGCCCTCCTTGCTGGCGATCATCCGGTAGTCGGTGAGGATGTAGCCGCTGTAGGTGTCGTACAGCCCCCCGATCTGCTCGTTGTACGCCGTCCGGGCCGAAAACTTCAGGTTGTAGGTCAAGTTCGACTGTAGCGTCAGCGACGGCGTGACGAGCAAGAGGTTGTCCGAGGTCGTGCGGCCGAGGTTGCGGTCCTCGGTGCGCAGCGACACGAAATCCAGCGGCACGTAGAGGCTCGCCGAGAAGCGGTCGCCGATGCGGTAGCCGACGCTCGGACCCACGATGAGGTCCAGACGCCGCCAGTAGATGTCGTTGCGCAGGGTGTCGGCCGCCGGAAGGGTCCCGCCCGCGGCGTTCATCGCCGAGAGCGACGACTCCATGCGCTCCACCTGTGCGTTGAGTGCGGCGTTGAGCGTGAAGTTCCACCGGCGCACGCTGTAGGCGGTGAAGGCCGAGTTGCGGGTGCGGAAGCGCCGGCTGTCGAGCGTCTGGAGGGCGTCCGGATAGTCCGCCGGAGCATCGAAGACCTCCGGGTAGAGCATCGGGCGGATGCGCAGCGACGTGGGCTGCGTCGTGTAGTCGGTCTCCGAGCGGAAGTTCACCGCCCAGCGGCCCCAGCGCCGCACATCGGTGAAGAGGTTGCGCAGCGTGATCTTCGGCAGCCGGAAGCGCTGGTCGACCCGCTCGCCGTCGCTCAATACCCTTCCGTAGTCGGCATCCCACTGCCCGCCGAAGGTCAGACGCTCCTGCAGGTAGTGCCGCTCGGTATTCGAGCGCAGTTGCAGGTTCACCTCCGTGCGGTCGGTGCGGTGGTCGGCAAGGCTCTGCTCTGTGACCACGAGCGGCGCGGCATCGGGCAGGTAGTAGGTCGTCACGGAGCCTCCCTCCGAGGTCTGGAAGTCGTGCACGTAGTGGGCGTTGGCCGTCAGTTCGAGCTCCTTGCTCAGCTTGACGATGGCGTTCGTCGCGACCGTGTGGATCTCGTTGTCGAGGTACCGCTCCCGTTCGAGCGAGGGTTCCGTCGGGCGGTGCACGCCCAGCAGCGTCGAGGCCTCGTCCAGCCCCCCGTAGAAGCTCGTCAGCTCGCGCGAAACATCGTCGCCCGTGTTGTTGGTCTTGTAGGTATCGATCGTCTGGAAGTCGCGCCCGAAGTACATCGCCGTCGCCTCGCCATTCCACATCCACGGCTTGTAGCCTGCACCCAGCTGCAGCGTCGCGTTCCACGTCCCCTTGGCCTCTTCCTTGAGCTTGAGGTTCAGCGCCGCGCGGTCCGAGGCGACGAGCTCCTTGAGCGCCTTGATCGGCTGGTGGTTCTCGAAAACCTGCACCGAGGCGATGTCCCGGGCCCGCACGTTGTTCGTCGCGATGCCGTAGCGCCCCTCGAGCATGTCCAGCCCCTCGATGTAGAACTTGTTGATCGCCTTGCCGTTGTATTTGATCTCGCCCGACTTCGCCACCTCGATGCCCGGCATCTTCCGCAACACGTCGCCGATCGAGTGGTCCGCAACGTCGGCATACTTGGCCACCGTGTAGGTCAGCGTATCGCTCTGCCGGACCACGGCCGGAGCCTCGACACGTACCTCACGGATCTTCAGCTCACCCGTCTCGACGGCAAGATCCACCCGCTGCGTCCGCGCCGCCACGCGCCGCGCCTGCGGCTTAATGTTGAAGCCCGTGACGGCGACCACCAGCGTATCGGCCTCACCCCGGTATTCGAGGCGGTAGGCGCCGTCATCGCCCGTGATGGCGTAGCCGTACATCAACCGCCGGGAGGTATCCTGCAGCATCACGTTCACACTCCCGACCGGACGCGACGTCGAGGCATCACGCACCGTACCCGCAATCGTGACGGCGTCCCGGCTCTGGGACCGGGCACCCGGGGGCAACAGCAGAAACAGCAAGAGCAGCATCGGCAAAACGGTATTTCGGAAGGTGCGGTTCATGGCGGAAAAATTTTCAGGGATGTGTTTTCGGGGTGTGTTTTCGGGATGAGTTTTCGGGATGAGCTTTTAAGGCATTTCAAGACGGCGGAGAGCAAATCACTCCCGTTCGAGCGGGTTGTAGGGAATCGTCCACGAATCATCCAGCTCTTCGGGGGGACCGCTTTCACTGCCACTGCGGAAAAAGCGAACCCGGCCTCCCTGACCAAAGGTATGCAGGGGACTTTCATGGGCCTGCCGCTCGAAGAGAAGCCACTTTGTGCGGGTCCCCCGGTATTCGGGCCACAAATAGCGCCTGATCGGCTCGCTGCCCCGACTGATCCCGCAGCACTCGAACCGATAGTCGCCTTCACGATCTTCCGCCCGAAGAATCACCCCGGGCAATCCCGAGAACTTCCAGGGTCCGGCCGAAAGCGGAAGATCGGGTGTAAACCAAACTTTCCAGTCTCGTCCGGCATAATGAGTCTCCGCACAGAAGCAGTCGTAACCCGACACGGAATCCCGCAATTCGGTCATCCGCCACGAGAACGACGGCACGGATTCGTCATATCGATAGACCCGTCCGTCTTGAAATGGGATTTGATAGCATACCTCCAACTGTTCCGAGGTCAAATCACGCCACACTTCCGACGGAGCAACCAGCAATTGAGAACCTGCCTCTTCGGCTTTCGTCGTCTCATCCCCTGCCAACTCTTTCCCGTGTCGTCTTTCAGTGTACAGCAAATTCGCATAATATTGGGCCCGACTGCTGAATCTTGTCACGTGCGCTCCACACTGCAATCGGTACAGGGTCTGTCCATATACCTCGTTGGCGGTTCGTCCGTGCATCACGTAAAAAACCGTTAGCCGGGTTGAATCGACGGTTTCGACAGGAACATCCAGACAACATGAGCCGACAAAGAGCTGGTCGGTGCGCGGCCAGATAAAAAATGTCATGTTCTGCAGATCCTGCGCCCGACTCACGGCCGCAAGCAGCAGAGAGAAAAAAACGACAAACAGCTTTTTCATAGTCCGGTCATTTGCGTTGATGGTGTTCAATGAGTGCATCCATGCGTGCCCGGGTACGCCTTGAGTCAGAGGACATCGCCGCATCCGGAGCCTTGTACTGCGAAAAGTTCGGATTATGCGGGAAGCGGTGCTGAAGTACGAGCAGCAGACTGTCAAATCGTGCGACGGGAAGTTGCCCGACCAATGTATTCAATGCATCGAAACAGAGTATCTCGCTGTTGCGGAAGGGCTCCTCGTTCAGACAGCGCATCGGCAGATCGTAAAAATAGATGCGCTCCAGTTTACGGATCGAGTCGCGCAGACATCGGCAGGCCGTTGAACCATACTCCGCATGGTCCTGGCAGACCCTCAATGTATCAATCCGGATGCGGAGTTGTTCAGCGATACTGTCGCGCAGGGACAAAGCGGCAGCCTGTTTCGTTCCGACCTCAATATGGATTTTGCCCTGCCTCACACGGATCTTCTGCCGGTCGCCCGGAGCCGTGCCAATTCTACCATAACGCCATCGGCTACCGGCCGGCAGGTAGAGCTCATAGCGGTTCTCACAGGTCGAGGTGAATTCGAGCCGGAAACGGCCGTCGGATACAAGGCACGAATCGCGGATGAAAAACTCACAGCCTTCGTAACCGTAAAGATAGATCCAGGTACTTTCGGCCTGCGGTTCATCCACAAGACGGCCTTCGATAACCGTCCGCATCTGGGCCGTAACGCCCAAATGGGACAAAATGCAGAATAGGCACAAGAAACAAGACTTCATGAGCAGAAAAATAAAAAGTGAATCCGAAGATTTCAGGAAACGGTATGTACCGTTTCCTGAAAAAGCATCACTCGCACTTGAATGAATAATCCCCGACAGGGCCTGTAAGCAGGCTTGCAAGAGCTCGATTTTCAGCATTTGCAGCGCTATACCCGCAGACCGAACCGGTTGAACTGGTCTTTTCGCCGTTGATATACATTGTACATGTATATAATCTTTCTCCCGGGTTACACAGATTACTGCTATTCGCACCGCCCCGCACCTGATTCATCTGCTTCTTCGAAAGCTACTGCGCAGCAAAATCTTTCATCGTTTTCATAGTCGTAGTTTTTAATCGGTCACTCCAGTTCGAGCGGATTGTAGGGCAGATCGACAAAGTCATCGGCGGTAACGAACTCCATGGCTCCGGATTCGTAGCATTTCAGAAAATAACTGTCCGGGCCCTGTGCATGAAACAACGGAGCCGAATAAAGGGTTCGTTCCCGCTTCAGATACTCGCTTCGTGTCAGTTTTTTCGTCGCTGTCCTGTAGCAAACGATCTCCTCCACATGACTCTCAACCGTATTTACCCGAAAATGATAGTGTCCCCGCAGGTCACGTGCTTCGAGAATGAGGCCCGGAAGCCCGTTGAACTTCCAGAGTCCGCAATCGACGGGAACAGCCGTGGTAAACCATACCTCCCATTCTCGCCCGGCATAGCGACACACGGCCCGCTGACAGGTGTATCCTTCCAGCGTCCTTGTCTGTCCGGACAACACCCAGTTCATGGGCGGTTCGGATTCCGTATATTCGAAGACCAGTTGATCGATCAACGGGAAGAGTCCCCGTTGCGTCATGCGGCGGGTTGATCGATTCCGGTAAACAGCCATGTTGAGAACCACACCGTCATAGGCATCCATCCACGCAAAATCCTTACTTTTTCGCAACGTCCGATCCGTATGATTCATGCAGACCTGCCAGCAGCACCGGCCGTAGGACTTGTAGTACGTGTCGCCGATCAAGGTCACCATGCAATCCTTCAGCCGCTTGTCAGAGAGCGTATCGACAAGAATATCTACGTCGTATATGACACGCAGACGACTTACATCGAGTTTCTGCGGTCTGTCGAGCAGGCAGTATCCGGCCACATCCAGGGCCGGTTTGTATCCGTTATAGGGATATCGCGTTTGAAGATGCCGCACCTTGCTCAACGGTACAACCTGGAACTGCTGCGAGCCCTGCGGCCGACAGAGATTCGGAGCCATCAACAACACCAACAGGAAGAACAGTCGAGACATAACCAAAAATTAATTTTAAGAGGTAACAGAGATTTTTTCACTCTCTGTTACCTGATAACTATTTGTTAGCAGACAAAGCCCACGGCTCCGTCCAAACGCGGTACAAATTTAGCAGCTTCATTGGCACTTGCCCCCGGCACATCAATCCAATAACCTTCATTCGGTTCACCGTCTGATCCCCATTTTGTGACAATGAAACAACGCCATCCTCCTTTCACCTGGTTCATCTGCTTCTTCGAGAGCTGCTGCGCAGCAAAATCTTTCATCGTTTTCATAGTTGTAGTTTTTTATCGGATTAAAATTTGCATTGGTCCGGACCTTTACGTCTCGACAGGTGTCCGGAACTGCCGTTTTCCGCGGGCGGCTCTGCCCTGCTCGGAAAAAATTGCTTATCTTTGTTATGCCTTTCTGCGTTTTGGTTAAACTTTTGAGTTGTCACACTCGGTTTTGCTTCCTCGCGGGAAGGCTTTCTTGTCCTCACAGGGCGGCAAACCCCGATCCGAACAGTCCGCACTACGTTACGTCACAAGAGATATTTCAGATCCTCCGCATCATACACCTCCGGCAACCGTCGGTTATCCACCAAAATGGTGGGAGTCCCTTCGATACCGATCGTCCGGCAATAGGACCTGTGCGCCTGCAAGATCGAAGTTGCCTGCGGATGAATCTCTGTTAGAGCGGCCATCTCCCGCCGTTCGTACCACATTCCGATCTGGCGGTCGGCCTCGATCCATCCCTTCGTAATCCACGTGGTGATTATCCGCAGGGCCGCATCGTTCGAAAGGCGGTCCCCGTCGTTCAGGGCAAACAGCAGCTCAATCCGGCAATCATCCAGCAGGCCGAGCAGCCGATGAACCCGGGCACATTTCGGACACGAGGGATTCATCACCACGGTAACGGTACGCCCGCTTTCAACTCCGTTATGGAGCGGGGAGGCCGAATCGCTGCGGACCGGCTCCGCCCGACAACGGGCAAGCTGAAGCTCGAACAAATCCGAATCACTCAGCATGTGTTCCCGAAGGGCCAGGAGCCGCGGCATCTCCACGACCGTTTCCGCCCGGGCCATGAAGTGCCGGAGCCCCAGAACCGCACATGCGAAGACCACACAATATCCTGCCACATCGATCCAGAGGCTTTGTTCCACGGCTTTGCCGGGTCCGAAAAGCAGCTCCACACCGAAATCCGCCAACAGAATCGCATCGATTGCCAGACACAACGTACACCATTGTCGATGACGGATCTGCCAACCCAGCGAATAGACAACAAAGGGCAGGGCCAGCACATCAAGCCACCGGAAGAGGACAGCAGGATTCTCTGCAAGGAAGAGTCCCCAGAAGAGCGATGCGGCAAAATAGGCCAAAGACAACTCACCGAGTGAAATCCAACCGAAAAGTTTGGCTCCGGCCGACTGGAAGACCGCATTGCAGTCGGCGTGTTTGCCGAGCCGGCAAAAGGGCTGTGCAAGATGCGGATCAAACGACGATTTGGCAATCACCAGCAGCGAAACGGCACATCCAAGCATCTTGACCGGATAGCGCAAATCCTCCCACCCGAGCGGTCTCAACAACAAGCCGAGACCAAGCAGCAGGACGAACAGTCCGGCAAACCAATAAACTGCAGTCCGGTCGAGAAAGGCCAGCAGCTGTTTGAACCAATAGACGAACCAAGATAACTCGTTCGACGCATCGCCCTTTTCCGCCAGGAGCACCATGCCGTCCCAGGCGCTGCGAAACCGTTCATCCGGAACCTCAAACTGCCGGCCCGAACAGGTCCGCAGACAAAACTGCCTGCGAGACGTATCCCGTCCTTCGACAAGGTAAAAAGGATATTCCGCTTTGCCGACTGCTACGATACAGGGACCGTCCATCTCGGCAAGTTGTTCGAACTCCAGCCGGCAGACCATATTGGGCACGTGCAATTCGTCGAGTGCGTCGCTCAGCGAACGGATACTGTGCGGCAGCGGATGGCGGGAACAGACCGCAGTCAGCCGCAACGCATCACGGCGGATACCCCGTTTCCGCAACAGGGCATTCAACAGATATACCGACGGAGGTTTCATGATGAGAGTTCTCTTACATAAGATTCAACGTTCCGATTCCTTCATAATTCGAACCGACAATTTGAATCGTATAAATATCACCCTCCGACATATTGACGGTCATATATACAATACTTTCGATAGTTGTATTACAATTATAGCTTGCAATACACTGATTCATTCCATTCAGGACATAAACCGTTACATTCCCTACCTCTTCGTTAAATGACAACTCCAACATGGAGCCGGCAGGGTCGTACCAGGCTGCTACAGTTGCCTCCGCAGACCGAGTCTGCCCCGTCCCTTTCCCTCCGAGTCTTTTTACGTCTCGGATGTAGATTTCTTCTGTCTCCGAATCTTGCAATGCAATAGAGACCGCAGAGGCTTCTCCACTAGAAATAAATAATCCACTCAACAGGATTACAACATATAAAAACGTTTTTTTCATAATAGAATTTGTTAGGGTTTTTAAGATGTATGAAAGTATAATAAATGGGGCTATTTCACAAGAGGCTCGACAGTCGTTCATATCACACCCATCTAATTTCGCTATTGAAAAACAGTGAGTTACACGTCCGAATCTCACACCTACCTTATTGGACGATAAATCGGCCTCACAGATTCCTGAAAATCAGACACTCGAAAGAAGAGATCGCCTGTGATAAAAAAAATTTTTTTTTTGGGGGGGGGTACAACAAAAGCGACGAATCAACAGGAAATTCGTCGCTTTTGCCATTAATCTGGAATTCGTTATTCCTCGTTTTTGTTCAGTTCGGCTATTTGCCGGTGGATGAAATCCTCGATCTTCTCCTCCTGCGAGAGATGTAACTTGCGTCTCAAACGGCTTCGTTTATTGTAAAACGACCCCAGTGTCGAATAGTCATAGAGATAACAAATGCCAGCATGGGAAAAACCGAAACACATGAGGGCACACAGATCCAAATCATGCTTGTTCAGATCCGGGTAGCTGGACTTCAGATGATCGATGATTCCGGAGTATTTTTGATTGACGATGTATTGCAGATCATAGAGTGCATATTGGGAGTTCGTATCCACGGCCATGTATCGTTTGAACTCACGGACGAAATTCGCCGGTTTGATCGCCGGCAGCTTTTCGACCAGTTGATGCAGACCGGACAACCGCTCTTCGATGGCCTTGCTCACCTTTGATTCTCGCTCGTTGGAATGATCCAGCATTTGCCTCACATGCAGGAACCGATCGGACAGATCATCGTAAATCTGATGCAGGTTATCCAACTCTTGTTTCAACAAGGTGTGCTCCTCGCGGACCTTCCGGTATCGACGAGTCCAGGCATATCCGACGAGAACGACGACAAGAGCCGAGACCACCAGAAGGAGGATCAAGCCTGCCATCTGAACCTGATGTTTCAGTCGAAGAGACTCCAGTGATGCCTTGAGCAGCCGATTGTTGTACCTCTGTTCCACCTCTTGCAGGACTGTCTGCTGCGAGACCCGATTCAGCGAGTCGGCCATATGCTGGTACAAACGGCTGTAGCCAAGCGCCTGCTCGAAGCGGCCACAATTGGATTCGATCCGGGTCAGCAGCGCATAACATCCGGCAATTTGATGATCCGTAAACAGATCACGATGGGCTAGAATAACCTGTCCGCAGAACCGGGCCGAATCCAACTCTCCCGCCTGCTGATAGATGGCTAGCCAGGTCCCCGCCGCAACCGGAGGTTGTGGCTCACCGTAATAATCGGTGCAGAGACTCCGAAAAGAGGCCTTTATTGAATCCACCGGGTCGCCCTCTTCCAGGCGGATTGAAATCAAATCGCCGTCAATCGCACAGACGGCATCCTGATCTCTGAGATCTAGGTATAGCACCTTGGCGGCCTGCCAACTCTCTTTCGCCGTTGCGAAATCTCCAGTCAAATAGCATATATATGCTTGATTGTTCAACGAAATCGCTTCGTTGCGCAAGGCTCCAGCCTGCCGGAAACACGTTCGTGCTCTTTCGAAACGCTGTAAAGCCTCCTCGTGGAGGTATTCGTCACTGTACAGATTTCCGATCCGACTGTGAATCAGCCCCTGCAGATAACTGTCATCCGTCTTTACAGCATGAGCCTCGGCTTCAACCAATGACTCCATTGCCGCATCGGTATCATGCAGATTGGCATATACACATCCATGATAATAATGAGCCAGTGCCTTCTCCTGTTCGGTTCCCCTGCGATCATAATAATCCACCGCCCGATGAATCAGGGAATCGCTCCGGAGTTCTATCTGGTTCTTGTCCAGGGCCTGCGTATAGAGGAGTGCAAAACGAGCCTTGTCGGATCTGCCCGATATCTCATCCACATCCAGGGATTTCAAGATGGATAGCGCCTGTTCGGGATGGTCGAACATTAATTCGGCTGCCGCATCCAATTGGTTCGATTGATTCCGGCTTTCCCCACAGGACATACACCCTAATAAAGCACCGATAAGCAATACGTAATATTTCATGGGCACATTTTGATGATACTTCAAAGATACGAAATTTTCTCTTTCCTCCAGATATCCCCAAGAACAACAAACGGGGAAAGTCAAACATTATTCCTTTTACAATCAATCTGTTAATTTCTGATTGCAACTAAATTATCGTCGGCATTGCCCCTAATTAGCTTTGCCTATACATCAGCAAGTTCTTGAAGTTCTGACCAGCGACGGAAGCGGTCAACGAGTAATACGCAAACCAATCGTAACAGGACCTATAACTGTCCAGTTCCGGAAACACGATTTCTAGGGCCCGAGCAAACTGGACAATCTTCTCCAATGCCCGCAAATCATCCTCCTGCTGCCTACTTGTCGGTTTAAGGGCGGCAAGACAACGAAGGAACGAGGCGGCCAGCCCCAACTGACCTCCCAAATCAGCGGATAGCCGGCAGGGAGGGTGCTCACTACCCCACTCCTGCAAAAATCCTGAACGGTCGAACGGCCGTTTACTTCTGACTTAACTCAACCAGCGTGCCCCGCAGCGTATCGAGGAAGTGGGTCAGGCGGTTCTTGCGGTTCAGAATAGCCCAGCGGCAGTTGTCCGGATTCTTGAAACTCGTATTGCAGAGCGTCTCAAACTCGCGCGTAATCTGCATGAAGGTGGCCGGAGAGTCATCCTGCTGGCAGAAGAAACCCACGGCCGACAAGGCAGCAATTACTTCCATCAAGTCGGAATTGGTGAAGCGCTTCGAGATTTTCAGCGGCGAATGGTGTCGCTGTGCAGTAACCTCCCGTATCCCCGGATATTTCAGTTGGAGGTAGATCATCTGCTTCTCGAAGTCCACCAAAGTGAGTGATGAGCGGATTAACATATATTGCAGAGAGGCCGAGTCGTTATAGTTTCCCAGCAATTGAATCAAAGTCTCACGAATCCGGGCTAACAGCTGCAACGAGTCCAGCCTAGAACACTCTTCCTGTTTGGATATTTGCTGAATGCGTTCTGCAAAGCAATTGTAGGTGTGCTGAATATTTAGATGAGAATGGTGCATCTCCTCAATCAGCATAATCAACTCGTGTCCAAGGTCTTTTACCTCTTGTACCGGCATAACTACTTTGGTTTAGTTCTGAGGCAAAATTCAGTATTTCCAAAATAAAAAAGAATACATATGGACAGACATATGTATTCTTTTTATTCCTATCTTGCTGATTATGAACGATTATTTTCTTCATAATTCCGCAAGGCAAATCGAAGGGCGTCTGTAAATCTGGTTATGTGAATTTTTCGGTTCAAAACCCTTCGCTTAATATCTTGCGGATCACCCAATTTAACATTTAACATCTTCTCAAAAACAATAACGATTTGATTAAACGATGCCTCCGAGCCGTCCGCTAACACAATGGGATTGGGGCCCAAAAGATTGATTCCGCATAATAACTCGGCAAGACAGATTGCCGGATACTTTTTCGACCAATAGAGAGGCGAAGAAACGACGTCGTCACAGGAGACAAATTGTTCGGGATATTTGAAATTCCAGTATAAAATCTTGTTTTCTGCCTTAATCAACTGTTCTGCTTTAATAGCATAGGTCATCATATATTCGGGCATACCTGTTGCTTCCATCTGTTTACAGATAGCTTGCACCTCTATTTGTGTATAATTCAATATGCGAAGTGCATTTTTTTTATCTGCCCTATCGCATACCGACGCAACAACAAGCGCAAAATCCTGAAATATGTTTTCCAGTTGATTCCGTTCGGGAACGTTGTGCCGGGTTGTTTTCAATAATGTCTGAATAAATGGGGTTTTGATTAAAATATCCATATATGTTTCTTGACAGCAGGTACATATGGCAATAACACAAACTACACCTGCTCATTTTTTCCTAATGAGCACATGTACACAAAGAGTTTACGACAGATTACACCTGCCGAGTCAGAATACTTGCTGGAAATTTATACTAACCGAATGCGACAAAGGTAGCGATTATTTACTTACAGCCAAATCGCCACGAAACTTTTTTGAATAGACTGTCACTTGGAATCTTGCGGGAAAGTTATTGGAGCAAAGAAATCACTGAGAGACAGGGCGTAGAAGGTACAAAAATGTGCAATGGATTCCAGAGACGGAGATTTCTGCATACTTTCATAATCCCAAATTTTCAAATGCGTATTGTGAGCCAGAAACTCCTGGGTATGTCCATTTTGCTCACGAATTTCGCGCATCCGACGAGCAATAGCCTCTACCAATATGGGATTTGTACGTTTCAGACCTCTATTTTTTTGCAAAAGAAAAATTTTTTCAATCTTTTTAGTTCCCCTATAAAGGGGAAATCCAAGGATTTTATATCTTTGCAAAATAGGAATATGAAAATAAATGTTATCTTTGCATAAACATAAAATAGGATTCAGACTAACTGAAACATATTAAAGGAACAACCTTTGTACCTACCGTAAAATTGGGAACTTTACAGTAATCAGGTATAGAAGTTGTCAGTCCTTGTTATGTTCTGCCTGCTTTTGCGGGCAGAACGACAAGGGCGCAGGACAATCGACTGATTACGGGTATCCCAATGCCTACGGTACGAGATTGACACCGCGCCCCTTTTTTATAAATGCTGTATAATAAAAATGGCGCAAGGAAAAACGACCTGTTTGACAGCAACAGGTCGTTGGCGGCACCTACAGGTTATGGTTAACAATGAATAAATTACGCTTACATTGCGCAATGATCTGAAGGTGTCGCCATCTTAGGAACACAATATGGGCCTAAATGAGAATAGGCCATGGTGTGATAAAATATTTTTTATTTTTAAAACGTTCATTCACCATAAGAAAAGTTGTCAGCAAAACCCATTAGCCGATAAAATTTCCCGATTTCGGACAACAGAAGCTGACAACTTTTCTTTTTTATTATTATTGTGCATTTACGGCATCTCCGTATGTAATGGTAAGTCCCCCAGGAATAAAATCCCAGTCTTGGGGACGATTTCCATTATCGCAATAGATATATTCCCCTTCATCGTTAGGCTCTATATCTTTGTAATAAGCCAATTCGGTCCCTATTGTTTCAAAAATCCGGAATGGGTCACAATCGTCTCTGGTACGGAGATTGAAACTGCAAATTGCTGCGGCATTGTCCTCACAAGCATAATAGACATTATCCCCTAATCTTATATAGCTAGTGTCCGAATAAAAGATTCCAAGCTGTAACGATATTGGAGCCCAATGGTTCATCGTCAACAGTTCAGGAATATAAGATGAATACGAGCCACTCCATCCCGACCTATAAGCATAATCAACACACGCCCAGGCATCACTGCTAACATTGCCAATATTCCCCCAATAGTAAACGGTAATCAGTTTATCATCAGGCATCAGGCTATGTAGTTTGGTGATAATTTGACTGTATGAGGTTGGATTAACATTCTGACTTTCACTATTACAGCCATAGTTGGCATATGAATCACTAAATCCAATCCCATCAAGGCCGTATTTTTCAACAACATGAGCCAGAATAGATGCGAATTGCGTTGTCTGCGTGTCATTCATATTGCAGAGCCCAATCCCTTGCCAGTTGCCAATCACAGATAGCAAGACTTTTATTCCCTTATCTTGTAGTCCTTTTACATATTTATGATAACCTGTCGAATCCGGTTGTTCGGGATCTGGTTCCAATGGCCGGGTTAGTTCAGGATTCAACCAAAGAGTAGGTTCCGTAACATGATTTACGGTTCGACGATGGATGTTTGAAGCAAAAAATTCTACGATGTTGACAACCGGCGTACCGTCCATATAATAGTAGTCTCCGGCATTCAAGGGATTGACATCATTGGTCTCAACATAGACCTGCATAACAGGCGCTGTTCCGGAATTACTACGGGTTAGTTGTCTTGTTATCAGCGATTTGGATTCATTGTCCAATTTTGGAGAAGTAGATGATGCCAAGAAATTTACCATTCCGAGTAGCGCGACAAAACGTAACAACGTGCAAAAAGTATTATTTTTCATGGTGATTAGATATTAAAAAGCGGGCACTCTCCACAAGGAAGAATACCCGCGCCGAATTACTTAATTTCCCGATTTCGGACAACAGAAACAGATTTCCTCGATGAGGAGTTACTGGGCATCTACGTCATCTATGGTGATGTCATGCCCACCCGTTACGAACGTCCAGTCCTGCGGACGGTCTCCGGCATTGGAAGGCGTGCTGGCAACGGAAACCGACGGTTCACCCCATGCGCCATCGGCAATTGCACTGAACAAGTGAGTCTGATTTCTATCGGAGATTCTTCGCAGGTTGAAGTGCATGATTGCGCCATAGCCATTTGCGGCAACAGTATACGCGTCATCTCCATACGACGTAGCCAATGATTGCGAATAATAATTACCTAAATTGGATGACTGAGGTGCAAATTGAGCCTTACCTACTCCAGATATAGCAATATAATTATTATAGTTGCTAAAATCCGTATAAACATAGTCGATCAAAGCTCCGGCATCAGCACCAATCTGCGATGACCCAACATTTCCATACTGAAATACAGTAATCAGTTTGTTTGCCGGCATTTCAGCGTGCAATTTCTTGATAAGATTGCCATAAGAGCCCTGGACCGTGGATGTAACTTTCGAATATTCATCGTCAAACCCAATACCGTCCAATCCGTATTTTTCAACGGCATGCGCCAGAATTTTGGCGAACTGAGTAGCCTGCGTGTCATCCAGATTGGTGAAACCGATTCCCTGATGATCGCCGAGGATGGTCAGAATCACCTTAATTCCTTTATCCTGCAACGGCTTGATGTAGGTCAGATATCCATTATTCTCCATCAGGTTGGTCATCTTGTCGTTAAGATAAAGCACCGGCTCCGTCACGCCATTCACGGTACGCTTGTGAATGTTTGCGGCAAACAGTTCGACAATATCCGCATAGGGTTCCCCATTAGGAAGCACATAATCTCCTGCGTTAAGCGGGTTCACGTCGTTTGTCTCCACATAGATAGCGATCTTTGGCGTCTTGTCTCCATAAGCACGAGTCGTCACGATGTCATCGGTCGGGGCTGACTCCATAACGGGCTCTTCTGCCTGCTGACATGCACCCATAAACATTACTCCGATAAACAGAGCAGCCATAAGTTTCGTAAGCAACCGGTGAATACCGTATTGATTTGACAGAGAATATTACTATTAGGTCCGACTAGGTCCAACTTGTATAAAGTTGGCTCAAGTCGGACCTAGTTTGTACTACTTGGGAGTGATTTGGTTTTCCTTTGCCCAGGCTCTGGGCAGTAGTCCTGCGAGGTCCTTGCCGTCGCGCTGCCAGTAAGGCAGTTTATTGAGGACATTCTCCATCCATGTCCTCGGGTCAACCCCTGCGGCCTTACAGGAGCCTATGAGGGAGTATACGATGGCTGCCCGATATGCAGAGGCGTCGTTGCCGCAGAAGAGATAGTTCTTTCTACCGAGTGCCAGCGGCCTGATGGCATTCTCGATGAGGTTGTTGTCGATGTTGATCCTGCCGTCATTCACATAGCGCGACAGCCGTGGAAGAAGACTGTAGGCATAGGCAAGGGCTTCTCCAAGCCTGCTCTTGGAAAGAACCTTTGCATAGGTTTCCTCGATCCACTTCTCGAACATCAGGATTGTGGGATAGGATATCTTCCGGCGTTGTTCCATACGCTCTTCTGCGCTCAGGCCTTTATCGTCCGCATCGCTCTCCACCTTGTACAGTTTTCTTATAAAGAGTATGCCCTCCATGGCAAGCCGTTCGTTCTCTTTCAGCGAGTCGACGAACTTCCTCCGGACATGCGCCCAGCAGCCGTGCACGGTTATCCCGGGCATCTTTTCAAACTGGTCATATGCCTCATAGCCGTCGCATTGTACGTTCCCCCGGTATCCACCCAGGATTTCCCGGGCAACGTGATGGCCTCGGCTGCCCCTGTCATAGTAGAACATGACATCCCCCGTGACCGCGTCCCTGACGCACCACTCGTAACCCTTTCTGGCCTTATGCTTTTCGTTGTCGATTACCGGTATCACGCTCTCGTCGATCTGGATGTATTCGCTTGAGAGGATCTGACGCCGCAGGATGTCGTACAGAAGCTTGAGTTTCTCCACTGCAGCTTCACCATCCTCCCATCGTGGAGTCACTTATCGTTATCCCGGACTCCCTGTATTGCTGTATCAGGCGGTAGAACGGAAGGTGGTAGACGAACTTTCCCACTATGATATCGGCCAGGACCGATGCCCCTGCCATACACCTGGCTACCGGGGAGAGAGGACGTTCCGGTGAGAGTATCTTCCTGTCTTCCGGGAGCTTTGTCTCTATATCGGATTTGAGGATGACCTTATGGAAGACAGCCTTGTGGATGTATACCTCTGCCGGCCTCTTCTCAAGACGGGAGGATTCATCTGTCCCTATCTCTACATATTCATCCCTGAGGTGGCCGTTTCCGTCAAGAACCCCGTCGGGATAGATGTGGACGACCTTCTCCGGAAGGCCGGTGATGTCCAGAGGCCTGCGCGAGGGCTTGGTTTTTACAGTTATCGTTTTTGTGATGGTCTTTTCCGCTTCTTCGACCTCCCTGTCAAGCTGAGCACGTTCCTCGTCGGTGAGATGTTTCTCATCGAACAGTGACAGCTGGGAGGGATCTACGGGAAGGGCTTTCTCGCTCATCTGACCGAAGACTTTCTTGCGGAGCCACAGAAGCTTGTTCTGGAGATCCTGGATTAGGCAGTCCTTTTCAGCAATGGTCATACGGAGATTTTCCACCTCCGCAAGTGCTGCCGCCAGCTGTTCCTCGACCGTCATAACTACTTGTTTCTCCTCTGTTTTCAATACTTAAAGATACGAAAAAAGTGCCATATACGCAAGTCTGTGGCACTTTCTCATTCACTTATCTACGTAGTTTCTTCAGATTCTCCAGTCGCTGTCTGCGACAATCCGGCTGTTCGATTATGCCCTCGATTATCATGACCAGTTCGCTCCATTCTATCCTCCCGCTGACAGCATCCTTCTCCAGCCCGGAGGGCATGCCGAAGGTTCCGGATTCAAGAAGCTTGCAGTACAGCACAAGACCGCCCGGCTCCCAGTGAAGAAGCTTTATCCTGTTCCGCGACTTGTTCATGAAGATATAGACATCACCGTTGCACGGGTCACAACCCAGTTCATTCGTCACTATTCCGCTCAGCGTGTAGTAGCTCTTCCGCATGTCGGTAGGCCGGTTGTACAGCCAGTACCTCATGCTGTCATTCAGGCTAAACATGGCTCGACGACGCCTGGATTATTGCCTGTATCATCGTCGCGTCCAGATTGCCCTGGATCCGCAATACCGTCCCTGTTTGCGTGCGCATCTCTATGCTCATCGGACCGGACTCGTATACTGGCTTTCTGCCTCTGCCTGCTTTCCTGTTTGTCAGCACAGGTTCCGGAAAACTGTCATTTCCACGCACCAGCTGAAGGAACTCTCCTGATTCACGTTCACTGGCCTGAGCCTCGGCGTATTTGCGTTTGCTTTCATAGAACCGCCACTCGGATATCCCGATTTCTTTCAGTCGGCTCTTGTATGTGACTCCATTCTCCTTGCAGTATTGAACTATCTCTGCGATTTCTTTTCGTGTAAGCATTTTTTTGCGCGAAGATACCTCGCGTGGAATAAATTCGCTACACGCACTTCTCCGGTTGTTTACGAAAAACCTTACTCATATAACAATGCAGACTGGCTTAAGCCTCATGTCTTCTGGGATTTGTATCGAGGCCATGTTTTGACAAAAAAACAAATATATGGTTGTTTGACTGCAGATGTGGATACATATAAAATGTATGGAAATTATCCCGAGAAAGTGGATATGATTGAGAAAGCATTTACAGATAACAAGATTATACTCAATGTTACCAAGCCTGATACCGGTGATATAACACATGATGCTTTTTATACCGATAAAACGGTTGCTTATTCCATCATTTTTTCAGGGAACAATATTCTTGCGCAGAATGTTACAGGAACAAATAATGCGAAACCAACCTTCCGCGCCAATAATTCTGTTACGATCGACTCTCCATTTACAATCCATCAAGGAGCTCAACTCGAGGTAAGTTGTGTCAATTGAGATGTACAAATATAGCGAAGGGTTCAGGGAATTTACCCTGAACCTTTCCGTATATTTGTGGTAAGAATATAAATGATTTATAAAGATTATAAAGCCATTATGAAATATGAACAGATTGTTTTTTCTCGCTCTTGTTGCGATTAGTCTGACATCGTGCAATCTTCTTGAAATTTTCAGGACGACGCAGCCTTATAATGATTGTTATTGGTATATTAAAAACGTGACATCGGAACCAGTATGTGTTCGAGATTACTCAAATGACGGAACAGAACCTATCAATATACTGCTGGACAAAGGTGATTCCGTAGAGTTGTTTTTCTATGGTGTAGATATAAGGTGCGATTTTAGATTTGATATTCTTTATAATAACGATAGCTACCATGAAAACAACTATCTTCGCGTTGAGGTGTTGTCCGAAGCGGGCGAATTGCTGAAGACCTGGCCGCTCATCGAGACCGAGGCTTCGGGGGATCGGTTCTACGAGGAGTCCTCGTGGCGCTTCCATCATCCGGAGGACTATACTTATTTTTGGACCTTTGATCTTCAGCCCGAGGACCTTCTTCCCGAGTAGCTCGAATTATAAATAACATACCGGTTTTATTCTCTTCTCGATTTCATACAGGACATCGAGCCAACTGTTGCGACCTTCGATATTGATGACATAAACGCTTTCGTCGGACATCGAGGCGATCAGGAAGTTGCGAGTCTGGGCCGTTTGCCAACCAGTGCAGCAGGCATTGCGTACTGCGAATATCAGGATGCGTTCCTCCGCAAGAGCCTCTATGATCTCCGGTGCGTAAAGGTGATATAACTACTTTCTCCCGAGCGCCCAGATCACCGGATGGCGGGCTTTTAACAAGAGATCAAAGACGGATTCTTCGAGCGGTGATTGGAATCCGCCGATTGCGACGCGATCGGTAGCATAACACGCCTCGGCCCAGCGCAAGGCCTGCTCCTACCGGCACCGGCATCTCCCTACAACCGTCTGTTCTCAGCTGTCGAATTCATGGATATCCACCCCCAGGTATTGGCAGGCCTTTTTCTTGCTGATTCCGTCTTTGCGCATGCGTTCATAACATGCCCGCTTTTCGTCGTGGACTTCAATCCGACCAAACAACATGTCAACCAAAGCATCCACCGCCTCCGAAAAGGCCGCTTCTCCTTCGGGCGTATCGAAATCAATCTTACAAAAGGGCGCCCGTTCCCTATGCAGAATCAGGTAATAGATTCCCGAGATCAAGAGGGCAATAATGCTCCGGATATTGATATGAGCGGGTTTGAACAGCAGGTCGTAATATTCGACCAGATTCATGTTCATCAGATCCCGAATCCGGGCCGTTCTCCGGGTCGTCTCATTGTCAGCCGACATCTCCCAAAGCAACAGTTTCTGCATGACCTCATTGTTGCATAACTCCCTGTAAAGCGTCTTCAAGGTTTTCGCAAAGAACAATTTAGGTCCCAGGACACTCAACTCTGACGTGTCGATCGTGTTATTGATCCAGAAATCATATTTCTGAGCCAACTTGTCATAAAGATTGTCGATAGATCCATAGCGCCGATAAAAGACAGGAGGGTCCAAACGGGCATTGGCCATCAATTCCGTGACAAGCACGTTGCCGAAACCACTTTTGATGACCAGTTTTTCGAGTTCAGCCATTACGGTATGATCGATTTCAGCATTCGTGCGTCTTACTCTTTCCGCCATTTCGCAGTATCTGATTGGATAGGTATTATGGATGTCGGTAAACATTTCCACACAAATATATAACATTTATCCTAATATACATGCAGGAAAGCCATCTTCTCCAACCAACACAAAATATTCACCGCAATGCAGATATTTTTAAACAAAACAATTGTATCTAAAATATTTTGTATATATTTGCAATAGTTGGAACAAATGAGTTTCCCGAACAGAAGGAATTGGATTAGAAAATTCGTTGCATGAAAGTCTTCAGTCCATGGAATATTCAATTTAACGGCATTCTCCGAGGAGGATTCTTGGCGGTCATTCATGTTTATTTCTGAAAAGAGCACTTCAATATTGTGATCGTTTTTGAAATATTGTTTTTTACCAATCGTGTATCTGATTGTATCACTTAACAATAAGTAAAATGAGACCAGTGTTTCGTATTTTCTGTATCCTGCTTTATCTATTGTGTGTTACACCTGTCATGCAGGCCCAGCAACCTCCCGTTCCTGTCCCCGCCTCCTCCGGATTCAACCTCACGGCGGAGGATCTGAAGGATCCCCGTGCCGTCGGAAATCTCGAAACGCTCTGCCGTGTCTGGGGCTATGCCAAGTACCACCATCCGGTCTTTTGCGACACGCTGTGTCGCGTCGATGTCGACAGCGCCCTCTTTGCCCTGCTGCCCCGGGTTGTGCATGCCGACCGGGTGACCCGCAACCGGCATCTGCTCGACTGGGTACGCTCGCTGGGAGATTACACCCCCAACCGGATCGAGTGCGAACAGGCGCTGGCTTCGTATGACCTGGTCGAGACAGCCGACCTCGGTTGGACGGCCGACACCGTGTTGCTGGGCGGGGAGCTCTCGAAGCTGCTGCAGGACCTGCGTTATGCCGAGCGCGATGAGAACTACTACCTCCGCATGGGGCAGCCGGACGGAGACCCGGGGTATCACTACCTGTCGTTGAGCAACGAGAGATCCTATCCGACTCCGCAGATGGATAGCGGGCTCAACCTGCTGACGCTCTTCCGTCTGTGGAACGTCATTGAATATTATGCCCCGAACCGTTCGCTGACGCTGCACCCCTGGGAGGAGGTACTCACGAGCTACATTCCGCGTATGGGGGTCGAGACGGACCCCGTCCGCTTCTCCCGGCTTTACTTCCGGCTGATCCGCGAGCTTAACGACGGTCATGCCTACGCGCCGGTCAAGATGCTCTTCGGACAGCGGATGCTGCCCGTGTGGCCGCTCCAGGCCGAAGAGCGCCTCTTTGTCGGCTACTCCGGCGATAGTCTCCTCGAACGGGGCGACGAGGTGGTGGCCATCGACGGGGAGCCTATCTCCGAACGGCTGGAGCTGCTGCGAGAGTATGCCTCGCGGTCGAACGAGGCGAGCCTGCGCGAGGCCCTCCGTTTATATGGGCTCTGCTCGCGCCGCGATACGGCCGAGGTGGTCCGCCGCCGAGCCGGGGTCTGCGACACACTCCGCGTGGCAACGGTGTCCTATGGCAGCATCTCCCTCCTTTACGACCCAGCCCAACTCGAGCAACCGCCCTTCCGCCTGCTGGCCGATTCGGTGGGTTACATCTATGCCGGGACCTTCACCCGCGAGCACCTCGCCGAGGTCGTGCAGACGCTGCCCCGCACGCGGGCGCTCATCATCGACCTGCGCACCTACCCACAGAATAGGAGCATCGCGCTGACAGGGCTGATCGGCCAGTCGCTGCGCACCGAGCCGGTCGTTGCCTGGCAGATGGTGCATCCGACGCTGGCCCTGCCCGGCCTCTTCTTCCGGCAGGAGCAGTGGCTTTACGAAGGCTTCGAGGAGGGAGCCAAGCGGTGCACCCAGCCCTACAAAGGACGGGTAATCTTACTGGTGAACGAATCGACGCAGAGTAACCCCGAGTTCCAGGCCATGGCATTCCAGAGTTGTCCGCAGACGCTGACCATCGGCTCGCCGACCTCGGGTGCCGACGGCGACATTGTCTGGATTCCGCTGCCCGGTCAGATAACCTGTTTCTCCGGCATCGGCGTCCTCTATCCGGACGGGACCCAGACTCAGACCGTAGGCGTGCGCCTCGATGTCGAGGTGCTGCCGACGGTCGAAGGGTTGCAGGCCGGACGTGACGAGGTGCTCGAACGGGCTCTGGAGCTGGCTCGCTGATATTTAGGCGGGAGTTCCGTCGCTATATCTATCCGCTGCGGGGGTGCGACCCTGCCGATGGGGATTCCGTCGAACTGCTGTTGCTTGACCGGCTGGTCGGGACGGGTACGGAGGTCACCCTGGGGGGGGGAAAAAAAATCACACGAAGCGAGCGAAATTTTCCGGTTGAAGGAGCGAATAATTCGTTATCTGAACCGGCAGCTGGGCTTCGATCGGGTCGTCTTGAGGCTGAGATGGCTGAAGGCTCCGTTCTGAATGACTATATCCGTTCGGACGTCGGGCAGCCGCTCTGGCGGAGCAACTGCGCTCGATCTCGCCCCAACAGGGTCGTATTCCGGGTCTACGCCAGATCGACGGTCAATACTTGTTCGAACTTGGAGCGGTCTCCGCCTCGGGGCCTACCGATCCTCCGGATAACACATCTCGAGGATCTTCGCGGCGTAACGCTCCCCGAGCATCAACGCCCCTTCCCGGCTGAAGTGGGGATCCGAGCGGTCTTTCAACATGCCGAGCCCTTCGCTGCTGACCCACGCGCTGCGGGGAAGCATCCGGGTGATCCTCCGGATGCGCCTGTTGAACGCCTTGTGGCGATCCATCCATTGCGCGATCTGCCCCACGACAACGACGGCATCCGGCACATCCAGCGCCTTGCGCAGATCGCTCATGAGGCAGGAAAGCACGTCGGTGTAATGGCGATCGTCGGCATCGCTCTCACCCTGGTGCCAGAGAATTCCCCGAATCGGCCCGTACTTTTGAGCCTGTTTGCCGCGGTGCACCGCCTCCTCGAACAGCTGCCGTTTGTTGAATCCGATGCTCGACCGCTCCTCGATGAGGCCGGCATTCCTCACCCAGGCATCCACACTGCTTCCACCCAAAGCATTGACAACCAGAAGGATCTTCCGTCCGGTTCTCTTTGCGAGGGTGGTTGCAAACGAATACCCCGGCCCGATCTGCTGCAGCGCCAGATCCTTGCGTACCGACGAATACCGATTGAGCGGATTGGCTGCCGGCACGGGTTTTCCATCGTCATCGAGCAGCCAGACCTGCTCGATCGTCTGTTGATCCTCGGGCAGCATGGTTCCACGCCCTGCCATATTCGACTGTCCGAGCAGCAAAAAGACCTCGTATTCATCCCCGTTGCCTTTTTCCCGGGCACCGACCTCCGCGTGTACAAAGAGCGCCAGGAGGCTCAACAACAAAAAAAGTTTTCCGATCTTCATGATTGAAATTGTCGATTTGTCACTTCATCCGCTTCAGCCCCAGGGATCTGCATCGCCGGAAGGGCCTCTCTTCCCTACAAAAATAACAGGGAATCCGATCTTCTCCAAATGAACGGACCGGTTCCCGGGTACGCCTCTTTCCGAAATCGGATCTCCGCAACGCCCCTCCCGGCTGACCGTGCCGTACCGCGATCTGCCGGGAAACGCTCCGCCCCATCCTGCGGCTTCGGCCGGAAACCGCCGTCCGAAGTCGCCATCCGAAACCGCTACAAAAAGCTGCTACCAGAAGCCGCCGCCCGCAAAGTTCCGCTCCGGCCGAACGTCCCGGCCGAACGCTCCACTCGGCGAAGATAGCCCCGGCGGATGGACGCGCGCGCAACTGTCGGGCCGTCGGTTCAAAATAGGGAAATCCAATTCAGATTCTTTTCAGAATCCCCTAACATCTTTGTATCCGAAAAGGTTCCCGCAAGGGAAGAAAAGCAGTATAAACCCCTAAAAAAGCATGTTATGATGAAATTTGTGAATACCCTTTTAGGCGTGGCAATAGCGGCCGTTCTGGCCGTGGGTTGCGAAAAGGCGGATCAGGGCAGCAACCCTTCGGGCGAGGTGTCGCCTCAGGTACTCGAGGCATTTGCCACACGCTTCCCCGGGGCGCAGCAGGTCTCGTGGGCCGTCAAGGGCGAATATGCCGTGGCGTCGTTCTCGTGGAACAACCCGCAGGCCGCCTCGACTTCGGCTCTCTGCACGGCCTGGTTTGACAATCAGCAGGGCTCCTGGTCGATGACCGAGCGCGAAATCCCCTACTCGGCGCTGCCGCAGGCGGTCAAGACGGCCTTCGAGACGAGCGAATATGCCGACTGGCGGATCGACAACGAGGTCGACGTCCTGACGCGCAGCGGCGAGGTCGAGCCCGAGATCTATGTCATCGAGGCGGAGCAGGCCGACCGTGAGATGGACCTCTACTACGCGCCCGACGGCGTGCTGGTCAAGACGATGGCCGATGCCGGACCCGATTACGATTACGGCGATTTCATCCCCTCGCAGCCCGTGTCGGGGATCGATGAGTACATTGCCGCCCACTACCCCGGGGCCCGCGTGGTCGACGTGGATCGGGAGTCGGAGGGCACCGAGGTGGAGATCATCGACAACGGAGTGGCGCGCGACCTCTATTTCGACCGCAACGGCTCGTGGCTCTACACGCAGACCGAACTGCGTCGTTCGCAACTGCCGGCGACGGTTGTCGGAGCCTGGGAGGGGTCGGAGTATGCCGAGTCGCGGGGCTACCGGCTCGACGATGCGGACTACTTCGAAACGGCCGCTGAGGGCAACTACTACCGCCTGGAGCTGGAGTCGCGCAACGGGGATGTCCGGCTGAAGATCACGCCCGCGGGCGAAGTGTCGCTCTACGAGCCGGTGTTCAACGGCGAAGCGGGCGTTCCGACCGATGCCGAAGCGTTCATCCGCGAGAACTACCCCGGGGCGACGATTCTCGAGCAGGAGGTCGAAAACGGCTACCTGGAGGTGGAGATCCGCCACGAGGGGCGTGAGAAATCGGTGCTGTTCAACGGAGCCGGGGCGTGGGTCAGGACGACGTGGGAGGTGCGTTACAACGAGCTGCCGGCAGCCGTGACGCAGGCCGTAGCCGCCTCGCAGTATGCCGCCTGGGAGTTCGACGGAGCGGATTACGTCCAGACGCCCGACGGCGAGTGGTACGAACTCGAGTTCGAGCAGGAGCATCCGGAGCGCGAGGCGAAGCTGCGCATTGCCGCCAACGGGACGGTGCTCTCCTGACGAACGGCCGACGGAGACAGCCCAAAAAAGAAGAGTGCCCTTTTGCGGGGGCACTCTTTTTTTTTGGAAGAGGAGAAGAGATGGGCAGCGGCCCGAAAAATTGTACGACGTTCCGCCGTGCCCGGACCCGCCGAGAGACCGTGAGAAGCCCGCCTCCACGGAAGGCAATGCACCCGGATATGGGGATCGGGAGCCGCCCTACCGCCTCCGCCATAGATGCCGGAGCGCCGATACCGGATGGTAAAGCAGCATCCGGGGCCCGGACCAGCGCATGATAATCTTGATACGTTCCTGCATCTCCCGCCGATAGCAATGCAGCGTACAGTGCTGACAGGTCGGCTTGTCGGCCCCGAACCGGCATCGATCGAGCCGCAGACAGGCATACTCCAGCACCTCGCGGCATGCCGGACACAGCTCCGCATGCCCCTCCTTTTTCCGACAATACAACCGGATCATCTGCTCGACGATCCTCTTTTCCCGATCGATACGACTCTTCATTCCACGCTGTTTCTCTTTTCCAACCCTCCGCCCGCATCCGTCCGATGCCGCTTCGCCGCCGGCCGGAGCGGAGGGTTTTCCGGGGCCCCGTCCTGCGGAGTCTCCGGAAAACCGCTGCAAAGGTACCTGTTTACAGGCAAAAAACCATCAGCCGCTCCCCATTTGCGCCACCATCCCCCCTCTTTGGCGTTCCAAATACCGGGACGGAGCCGGTTGCACGCCACGGGCCGTCCGGGAAGAGCCTCCGCACCGGCGGATGCCGTTCCGACCGGATCCGGGTGTCAACGACCGTCGCGAAGCTGCTGCTTGAGGCGGCAGAGATGCTGCGGGGTAATATCCAGATAGGAGGCCAGCACACGGCTGGTGACCGCCTCGACAATATCCGGGCGGTTTTTCAGCACGGCCCGGTAGCGCTCCATGGCCGAGCCGTTGATCAGCGAAAGTTTCCGCTCGCAGATGCAGATCTGGGCCGACGCCAGGCTGAACATCCAGCGGGCAAATTCGTCCGAACCATTAATAAAGGAGTAGAAGGTCTCGCGGCTCATCCGCAGCAGCGTGGCGGGGATCTTGCAGGTTTCGGCCATCAGGAAGGCCGGAGCGTCGAGATAAAACGAGAGGGGCGACAGGAAGATCGTCCCGGGCGAGGCGAAGCCGAAGGTCGACTCCTTGGCATCGTCCACATGGAAAAGCCGCACGATTCCCCGCTTGACACAAAAGACATCGGAGTTCACCGTTCCGAAATCGATGATCCGGCATCGCGGCCTGACCCGGATCTCCTCCATCGCCCCGAGGAAACGCTCCAGCAGGGAGTCCGAAGGGCTGAATTTACACTCCTCCTTGAGCAGTTGTTTCAAATCCTTGTCCATGCACGCAATATTAGCCATAATCTGCCAAAAATGCAAAATCCGGGACCATGAACTTAGGTTAACGATTTTTCGCGATTAAAATTGTTACTTTGTAAATCGATAACCCATCATTATACATACTGCCATGAAACAGCTCTTCCCCATGAAACAGCTGCGCTGCCTGTTGGCGGCCCTGCTGGTGCTGACGCTGTCGTCGTGTTCGTACGACGACTCCGACCTCTGGAACTCCGTGAACGGACTTTCGGAGCGCCTCGACCAACTGGAAAACTCGATGCAGGAGGATATCAACTCGCTGAAATCCCTTCTTGAAAAACTCAACCAACAGGAGGTTACCGTCGATTCGGCCGTAGAGACCGCCGACGGATGGACCGTCACCTTCTCCGACGGGACTACCGTGACGATCGCCAGGGGCGGATCGGACAACTGGTCGCCGGTCCTCGTCATCGTCGAGGAGGCGGGCGACTTCTGGTGGGCCTACCGGAATGCCGAAGGCGACACCGTGCGGCTGACCGACGCCGAAGGCAACCCGATTCCGGCCGCAGCCGTGGCTCCGCGCGTGAGGATCAACCCCGAAACGGGCATGTGGGAGATCTCGGCCGACGGCGGCACGACGTGGGAGAATACCGGCGTCGCCGCTTCGCAGGAGGAGGAGCCCGGCTTCTTCAACGACGTCCGCTTCGAGGACGGGATGCTCGTTGTCGAACTGCTCGACGGCACCGTCATCCGGCTCCCGGCAACCGGCGAACTGCGCTTTACGTTCGACACCGAAGGTCCGCTCGAGTTCAGCTTCGGCGAGACCCTCTCGGTCGACTATACCATGACGGGCGCCGTCAACACCCAGATCGGCAAGCCCGACGGCTGGAAGGTGGCCTTCAACGGCGACAAGCTCGACATCACGGCCCCCGTCGAGGAGAATACCTTTGCCGAGCAGCAGGGCAAGATCTCGGTCATCGCCCTGTCGGCCGCCGGGCTGAGCGTCTATGCGGAGCTTGAGGTGAGCGTTGCGGCTTCGCAGGTGGATGCCGTCGACCTCAACGCCGACGGCGGCTACGCCAACTGCTACATCGTCACGCAACCCAATACGACCTACCTCTTCGACGCCACGGTCATGGGCAACGGCATCGCCACGGCGGGCCTTGACGCTCCGACGCGGATCGAGCCGAAGGATGTACTGGTGCTGTGGGAGACCGGCACGGAGGTCGGCGGCGTGATCAGCAGCGTCGAGCTGACCCCGGAGGGCAAGGTGCTCTTCACCACCTCGGGCACCATCAACGGCAACGCCGTGATCGCCGTCACGGACGGTGTTCCCGTCACGGAGCCCTTCCCGCGCAAACGGGGTACGATCCTCTGGAGCTGGCACATCTGGGCCACGAGCGAGGTGAAGGATGTCACCTGCACGAACAACGCCGGCGAGCAGTTCACGATCATGGACCGCAACCTGGGCGACTGGACCCAGCCCGAAGGGAGCCTCTCGACGTACGACGGTCTGAAGTACCAGTGGGGGCGCAAGGATCCCTACGTGGGCTTCAACAGTTACGGGTCGATTCTGGACGGTTCGCTCGTCTACGGCGATGCGGACTACGTGCCGATGGTGGGCTACGCCACCTCGACGACGTCGGATGCGGCCACGCTGCTGGAGGCCATCCAGTATCCCGAGATGTTCTTCACGGGGACCTACAACAACATGTTCGACTGGTACGGACTGGGCGGCGCGGACGATGCCGAGACGCTCACCCACCGCAACGACCATCTCTGGGGCAATCCCGACGAGACGGCTCCCGTGAAGACGATCTACGATCCGTGTCCGGAGGGCTACATGGTCGCCCCGGTGAAGGTCTTCACCGGCTTCACGTCGACCGGCAACGCGGCCTTCGATTCGTCGTCGATCCTCGCCGAGGGTTCGTTCGCCGACGGCTGGACCTTCACCAACGCCCACTCGTTCTTCCCGGCAGCGGGCCAGATGGCCAACAATTCGGGCGTCCTGCGTCTGATCCCGGGTCCGCAGGGCCGCGAGGGCTACTACTGGACCTCGTCGGTCGACGAGGGTCGGTCGAAGATCGTCGACTTCAACGCCAGCTACGTGATGTACAACTCGAACATGCGGGCATCGGGCTGCAGCGTACGCTGCGTCCGGGTCTTCTGATCGCGTGATCCGGAGGCCGGCGGATTCCGATCCGGTCACGATCCGGTCACGATCCGCCTCCCGGGCTGCGGCACCGCAATACTCCGGCGCCGCGACACCCTCAAGGCGGCGACCCTTCGAGGCGGCGGCAACGCTCCGGCGCCGAAACGCCTTCAAGGCGACGACCCTTCAAGGCGGCGGCAACACTCCGGTACCGAAACGCCTTCAAGGCGGCGACCCTTCAAGGCGGCGGCAACACTCCGGCGCCGCAACGGCAAAGGCCGGGCAGGAATTGCTTCCTGCCCGGCCTTTTTCAGCACTGCCCGAACTTCGATCCCCGCCACACGATCCGGATGTCACCGGCCGCCGTTCACGGATTCCCGATCGTCACACGCCCCTCCCCGACCGCCGGCCGCAGCCCGTTCCGGCAAGGCTGCCCCGGCCGATCAACCAGCATGCCGCCCCGACAAACTATCGGAGCAGGGACTCCAGCTTCGAATCGGTCACGTCGGGCAGAATCTTCCGCAGCTGGCCGAGCATCCGCGCACGCGACTCCTCGGGCGAACGATCCGGGTGACAGGCCTCCGGACCGAAGAGGGCCTCGGGCGTGGTGAGCAGCGCCCGTCCCCATCCATACTCGCGTCCGTGACGGTCGCGGGCATAGACGAAATCCTCGGTCACGATGTAACCGCCCATCTCCAGCCGGGCCACATAGCCGTCGAAGCGGCTCCGCATCTTCGGTCCCCCGAAGCCGCACTCGGCCCGCAGATCGCGCGTAATGAGGCTCCCCTCGCACTTCAGCACGTCGAGGATGGTCCGTTCGATGCTGCCATCGGCGGGTTCGGGCGAGAGGCTGCGGCGGTAGTTGCAGAAGTCGGGCCACCAGTCGCGGCTCACGAAGGCGGCCTTCCCGTTGAAGAACTTCCCGTAGGCGCAGCCGCTCTCCTGGACGATCGCCCCTTTCCACTCCCACAACGGCCACTCCCAGCCGCCGTCGGGCAGACGCGTGTATTGACAATCCTCGTCGGTCACCTCTTCGGCCGACCAGCCCGGAATCCCCATCCGCAGCAGGGGAAGAAAGCCCACCTCGTTGATGTAGTCGATCAACTCGGGGCACGAGTGCAGCAGTTCTCTTTTCATGGTTTGATTCGATCTCACGTTGATACACGGTTCCGCCGGCACGAGCCTGCCGGAAGAGGCCGCTCCCCGCCCGAACAGGCCGTTCGGGACGAAGCCCGAACCGGAGAAGCCCCACTTTTGCCCGGCAAACCGGACCATCCGACGGAACGCCCTTCAAAGTTACGTGTTTTCGTCCGGTTTTGTCCGTTTTTCTTTCCGAAACAGCCGCACTCTTTTCAGACAGACACCGGAGACGGTCACCTCCCGCTCAGAACGACAGCAGATGCGAGGCCGAGGTATTGCGGATGGAGCACAGAGAGTCGAAGGCCGTTTTTCCAATCGACGACCGATCAGAATGCAAGCACGGCTCTCACGATGCAGCTGTAGTCCTGATTGTCGGCCAGACAGCGCACATCTCGGGCCAAGAGGCCCCACCGCCAGGATTTACCCTCGCCATAGACCGAGGATGTCCAGAACCACTGGTCGCTGTTATTGCGGAATTCATCGTATTTGCCCTCTCCGATCAGCTTCAACCGGGCATTCAATTTCTCGGCAACCGCCTGCGAAAGATCCGCCCATTCGATGTAGCTGTTATCGTTGGTCTTGTCCCATCCGGGCAGTCCTCCCAGATTGGCGAAGACATCATACCACTGCCCCGCGGCCGGCAGGTACCAGCCCGTCGTATTCTCCGGAGCCGCAACGTCGTAATTCTTTACGGCCTCGAATGCCGGATACATGAACAGATTGCTCTCCTTTTCCGCCAGAGCGATCACCGTATTGTAATTGCGGAGGCCGTCGATCTCCTTCTCGCAATCCGCTTTCGTAAGACACAAATCACCGGATCCGGCATATTTCTTTTCCCGATTCCATTGGGAACCGTTCGACACCTTTTTCACCGACAGGACAAGACCGTTTGGCCGGGCAATACCCTTCTTCTGCAGGGCCTCCTTCTCGGCATCGCCGATGCGGGCGGGGTCGGTCTGGAAGACAATGCCGATGACGGTCTTTGCCGGATCGAGTTCGGTCGAGAAGGTTCCGTCCGCATAGAAAAAGTCACCAATCCGTGCGACCCGGGACTGCGTAGCCTCACCCTCCTCGCACGCCTCGGAATCGTCCCACGGCGAGATGTTCGACGTCACCTGCAGCCCGGTGAGCGTCAGCGTCACCTTGTAGAGATGCCGCTTTCCGCTTTCGAACGCCTTGCCGCTGGGGAAGGTGTAGACCAGTTCGCCGCCTCCTGCGAGCCGGAAGGTCAGCGTCTTGCCCGCCACGGACTGCGGCACGACGATCGCATCGTTCGTCTGGGCGGCATCGGCCACCGTTCCGAGCTGCATGTCGGCCACCTGCGTTTCGTCGGCGGCGATCATGGCGGCCCGTTCGGTCTGCTGGTCGAGAGCAGCCCCCTCCTTCGGCGTGAAGGTACCCTTCACCGCCACGCCGTCGAGCGTTACGGAGACGATCTCGTCCGTCAGACCGGCTCCGCGAACGATCTCCAGCTCGAACTTCGAGAGCATGTGGTAGAAGGTCAGCCCCACGGCGCTCTTCGTCCGGGCCACATCGTTCAGAGCCGCATACAACAGATCGGACTGCACATAGGCATCACCTCCCCGGCTCTGGTCGACGGCCACCTCAAATCCGATTCCCTCCTTCGGGAAGGCGGTTCCGGGAGCGACCGGCGCCCCCTCTGCAAAGCGTCCGTGCAGTGCCCGGACATGGACCGCATGGCCCGTACGCGGGAAATACATCGGCTCGCCCGAAAGCGCACCGCCCGCCTGCGCCGTCAGTCCGACGGCATTGTAGAGCGCCTCGCCGTTTCTGGCATCAAAGACCCAGGCATGTACCGTCTCTCCCGGCACGATCTCGGTCGACTGCACGTCGCCGCGCGTCATCACTTCGATTCCACTCGCCAGACGCAGTTTCGGGGCACCCTCCGTGCCGCCCATCCGCTCCTCCTTCGCACACGAAGCCAGTGCCGAGAGAGCCAGTACACAAATTGCCGTTAATTTGCATAACGCAAATGTGGTTTGTTCCAACTTGGATCAGACTTC
>ENA-OPBO01000232-OPBO01000232.1-human-gut-metagenome-genome-assembly--contig:-NODE-232-length-50424-cov-4.304076_pt1 | contig 50424 bp, 58 predicted proteins | sample MGYA00241071_ERZ501458 | MGnify/ENA primary metagenome ERZ501458 (study PRJEB25962, sample SAMEA2042509) | human gut metagenome | biome: human gut; feature: human-associated habitat; material: faeces... | reverse complement strand
ATGACGTTTAATGTTCTCTGTCATTATGATGCTTAGCGTCCCTCCGTCATTATGACGCCTTACCGTCTGCCGTCATTCTGAACGAGGACAAGAATGCTTTGTGAGAACGATGGGAAACGGGATAATGACACAGAGTGAAGAATCTATTACACTGATGACATTTTATCGTCTTCCTCACTACAGCAGCAGATCCTTCGCTGGTGTACTGGATGACGTCTTACTGTATCCCGTTTGTACCCTGCAGGAATGCAATAAAAAAGAACCGAAACAAGTCGGTTCCTGATGTATACAAATCAGACGGTATCCAGGTTTTTCAAAATTTTTCCAAGGACACCCTGGAAAATTTTCATGTCCGTATCCGATACGCCCTGGTAGAAACGTCTGTCCAGGTCGATGGCTTCTCTGCGGCTGACTTCTTCCACTTCTTTTGCCCGGTCGGTGAGGAAGAGGCGGTATTTTCTTGCATCTTCTTCGACCCGCTCTTTGCGTATGAGGCCTTTTTTAATCATGGTCCGTACCATGACGGTGATTGTGGGATTGGTCAGGTGGAGGTGGTCTTCCAGTACTTTCTGGGTGACTACTTCCTTTTTATGTGTGGACAGGTAGGCGATGATAAGTGCCTGGCGGGCGGTGAGCCCGTATTTCTTCATGATGGAAGACTGTTTCAGGAGCATCCGCTTATGGGCCTGTCCCAAATTATACGTCAGCCCCATCTGATCGCTTTTCTTCAGGTCGTCAGGGTGTAAATGGATTTGTTTTTTCATAGATACCACCTGTCTGTTTATACAAAACTCACATACGATTTATAAAGAAAATAAAAAGGTACACGAGCGGAAATCACAATAAGGTTCAATTGACCGCGCAATTGTTACGGCTGCCCGGAGGTTCCCTCAACCGCAAGGGGAATCACGGTGTCATCGCGGGGATTCTTTCGGGGTTCTGTTATAATCCATCGGTCCCTGCTGTCAATTTCCCCGACCAGGATCCGTTCTCCTACATGGATGCGGAACAGGATATGGCCGTCTGTATCAATGCGCTCTACGGAAAAATGATTACTTGAGACGGTATATGTGTTTTTCCAGACGATACTCATGTTTTGACGGATTATAATCGTCATCCTGCCGTCTTTATATTCTTTTTCAAACGCGGTAAGCCGGCCGAACCCGTCATTGAAAAATACGGTAGACGCTTCATCAGCGCCGTCATCGGCGGAATAAAAAGAAGAATATAAGATTTGATTATCCATACCGGAAACGCTGTTATGGATAATAACGGCTGTCCCTTTTGCGGTATTGGCAAATGCGGCGCAAGGCAACAGAACCGCCACTGTAAAAATGACCGGTAAATATGAGCGAGCAGACATAAAATGTCCTTTCTTTTAATTGGCTGCCTGATTTTATGCCGCTGCAAATCAAGCTGCATGGAATCAGACAGTTAACATCTCATCATTATTTTACCATGTTTTTCATGAAAAATGGATAGCCTGCATTGTATTTTTATATAGAGGCTAAAGAATTTTTCTTATCCTCGTTATAAAAAAGAAACCGACCGGCGTTTGACTTTTATGGTACCGCCGTAAAATTGTAATATTTCAAGTCAGTTGGTATACTAAAAGAAATATAGAGAAATTCAGCGGGGAGCAATATGAAAATTTTGGTCAGTGCCTGTCTGCTGGGAGAAAAGTGCAAGTACGACGGCGGAAGCAATTTCAATGAAACGGTGGCAGCGTTTTGCAGAGGGAAGGAAGTTATTGCCGTCTGCCCTGAAATTTCTTCCGGTATGGGAAGTCCGCGGGTGCCTGCGGAAATCGTTAACGGAAAAGTAACCGATAGAAATGGGAAAGACGTGGATGAAATCTACCGCGGCGGTGTGGAAAAGGTCATAGAGGAGATTAAAGGCGAAGAAATCGAATTGGCGGTTTTAAAGGCACGGAGCCCTACATGCGGTGTCCGTGAAATTTATGACGGCACATTTACGGGAACGAAAATCAAGGGCGCCGGTATTTTTGCCGAAGCGCTTATGGAAAAAGGAATTTTCGTGATGGATGAAGAGGAATTGGAGAGGAATTTCTTTTTGAAAAATAAGGAGGAACTATGAAAAAATTATTGGCAATGACTGCATTATCAGCGGCGCTTTTTTTCGGGCAGACTGCTGTGGCGGAAGAAAAAGCGGCAGAGGAAGTAAAACCGTCCCGTGTGGAAATGGTCCTCGTTCTTGATGAAAGCGGCTCCATGAGCGATCTGACCAGTGATACGATCGGCGGTTTCAATTCCATGATTGAAAAAGAGAAGCAATCCGGTGAGAATGTCCGCGTGACAACGGTACTTTTCAGCGACCGCTATAAAATTCTCCATAATCACCGTGACATCAAAGATGTGGAAAAGATGACGGAAAAGGATTATACCCCTGGCGGCATGACGGCGCTTCTTGACGCAGTGGGAAAGACAATCCGCCGCATTGACCTTATCGGCCACACCCGCAACAAGGCAATAGGAAATAAAGTGCTTTTTGTTATCATTACTGACGGTAAGGAAAATTACAGTGAAGAATATACTTATGATACGGTAAAGAAGCTTATTAAAGATCGCAAGGAAGAAGCAGGTTGGGAATTTATTTTCCTCGGCGCGAATATTGATGCCGCAGCGGAAGCGGAAAACCTGGGTATCGGCAGCGACCGCGCGGTCAAATATAAAAATACGGGCAGCGGTGTCCGCGCCAACTTCAAGGCAGTGGCGGAAATGTCGGACTCTCTTGCCAAGTCGGGGAGAGTGTCAGATGAATGGAAATCACAGGTAGAGGAAGACACTGATGAAAACGTTATGGTAGCTCCGGCAGATACGAAAGAACATACTGCACCATCTGCGAAGCCTGTGAAGAAACATCTTGTAAGCAAAGTAAGAAAAGCAAAATAAAAAATGAAAAAGACTTTCCTGTCAAAGGAAAGTCTTTTTCATTTTTGCTGTCATTTGGGCAGAAATGGAAATTCACTGCGCCGGGGCACTCCCACAAAATGGTCATTTTTGTCTATGCAGACAAAAAAAGAGCCTTTACAGGCTCTTAATCCTTTTCAGTTGCCGAAAGGATCTTTTCCTTCGCCGCATTCTTCCGGTGTCTTGCAGTATTTAATCTGCCGGCAGATGCATTTATCTTTCAGCTTGTACAGCTCCGGCATGAAGTCCATGATCCTGTTGAACGTATCATCGTTGATGGAATATTTCGTCCAAAGTCCTTCCCTTCTGGCATCAACGACGCCTGCTTCAATGAGAATCTTCATGTGGTAGCTCAGTGTAGACTGGGACAGGGTGAAATTGGAGAGAATATCACAGGCGGACATTTCCTTGCAGGAAAGCATATCAATGACGCGGAGACGCGTTTCGTCGGACAGCGCTTTGAAAATGGTGGCAAATTCTTTGTAACTCGGTTCGTAATCCATAAAATCCTCTTTTCCGCGGAAATTCCATAAGCAGATTTCCAAGCAGTTCTATCGATACATTTAAATATGTAGCCATTGTAAATGATATAAAAAGTATTGTCAATAAATAAAAGCGTATGTATTCGAAAGTTTCATAATAAATGGGAATGAAATGCGTTTAAGGAATGGATGACATGGTAAATGTGTATGAAATTATTTCATTATAAAAGAAAGAAAAACAGCTTATTAAAATGAAAATGTATATACCCGTTTGAAAAAGGTTACCCGGTTTTGCAGATTTTATGGTTTCGCTTTTTCCAGCATTTTTAAGGCCCATGCAGCGGCATTTTTAAAATCTGTTTCGTTCGGGTGCTTTTCCGCTTCCTGTAAACGCGCCAGACGTTCCGGTGTCATGGGGTGGACCTTTTCCGCATGCTCATTCCGTTTTCCGATGTGGAAGGAGTGGACGCGGCCCTGTGACATAAAACCGCCTAAAAATATATTATCTTTTGCCAGCAGCTCTGATGAACTTTTCAGGTAGCTCATTGCCGCAGGAGAGTCGGGATAGGTGCCTGCCGTGCCGTAGATAGCGACTTTCTTTCCGTGGAGGGAAGAGAGGACATTTCTTGATGGCATGTCGGCGCCCTGGCGGTAACCCCAGAATCCTACGTAAATCAAATCATAACAGGAAAGATCGTTCGGCTGACGGCCGGATTCAAAAATTTCCTTTTCACAGGGAAGAGCTTCATAAATCGCTTCTCCCACAGCTTTCGTATTTCCTGTGCGAGATGACCAAAGTACGAGTGCTTTCATAATGCCTCCTCAATCACTGATTTGCCTATATATCTAAATTCCCCTATGTAATATAGTAACCGATACAGACATTTCCGTAAAGACAGCAGTTTGACAGCAGGCGTATTTCTTCATAAGATGAAATACGGAAATATTTGCAGACCGGAGGAGGCGAGGGAATGAGGCGGTGGATCATGCACGTGGATATGGATGCTTTTTATGCGTCTGTAGAACAGCGGGATCATCCGGAATGGCGGGGGAAACCGGTCATTGTGGGCGGCAGTTCCCGCCGCGGCGTGGTGGCGACTGCATCCTATGAGGCCCGCGCGTTCGGCGTCCATTCCGCCATGCCCGCGGTAAAAGCGAAAGAGCTTTGCCCTGACGCCATTTTTACAGCGCCCCGCTTTGAGGTGTACAAAGCCGTTTCAGCTGAAATTCATGAGATCATGCTGCATTATGCGGTGGAAATCGAGCCGCTTTCTTTAGATGAAGCATTCATGGATATTTCAGGTCTTTGCGGGAAGTATGAAACTCTGGGGGCGGTAGGCCGTGCCATCAAAGCGGAAATAAAAGAAAAAACGGAGCTTGTGGCATCGGCAGGCATCGCACCAAATAAATTCCTGGCAAAGCTGGCAAGCGATCTGGATAAACCTGACGGTCTCCGTATTATCCCTTATGGGAAAGAAAGGGAAATCCTTGCGCCCCTTCCCGTACGCCGCCTTTGGGGTGTAGGAAACGTGACGGAAAGGAAATTGCGGAATGCGGGGTTTTTGACAATCGGAGATATACAAAAAGCGCCCTTCGCAAAACTGGCTTCCGTTTTGGGGAACCAGGCGTCTCTCATACAAAGGCTGTCTTTCGGCGTGGATGACCGTGCCGTAGAGGCGTCACGGCGGATTAAGTCCATCGGAGACGAGTCGACTTACGAAAAGGATTTGACGGAACCTGCAGACATTGACCGGCAGATCGCCATACACAGCGATGTGGTGGCAAAGCGGCTCCGCAGGCACAAGCTGGCGGGACGGACGATTTCCCTTAAGGTACGGTTTGCTTCATTCCGTACAGTGACGCGTTCCCTCTCTCTGGAAGAGGGGACAGATTTGCAGGAGGAAATATATGCCGCCGCGCTGGAACTCAAAAAACGGATTTACATGAATGAGGGGGTGCGCCTGATCGGGGTGACGGCATCCAACCTGGCGCCGCCGCTGGAAACGGTGGATCTTTTTTCGACTGTGAGGGAAAAGCAGGCCAAAGCGGCAGCAGTGATGGACGCCATACAGGAAAAATTCGGGGAGCATGCTTTGCGGAAAGGCTTCTGGCTGGAGGAAGAAAAAAGGAAAGAGATGGAAGAAAAGGAAAAAGAAAACAAGGAAGCGCCCGAAGAAGAGTAAGAGCTCCTTCATAACGGATGAGTTTTACAACAGACACAGATACATGTCACAGGAGGTTAGCATGGTCAACGAAAAAAGAATGAGAGAAACGTTTGAAGAATTGGTACGCATTTATGCGCCCAGTAAAGGGGAACGGGAAGTGTGCGACCTTTTGAAAAAGAAATTGAAAGCGCTGGGGGCCGCGGAAATCATCGAGGATAATAACGGTTCCGTAGAAGGGGGGGACAGCGGTAACCTGATTGCCGTTTTTCCTGCAAATGCGGAAGGACTTCCGTCAGTGGCGCTCACGGCACACATGGACTGCGTGGAATGCTGCCGGGGGATTGATCCTGTTCTTGAGGGAGGCGTGTACCGTTCCCGCGGCGAAACCATTCTCGGGAGTGATGACAAAGCGGGCGTGGCGGCTATTTTGGAAGGACTTGCGCTGATGAAGGAAAATTTCATTCCCCACGGGAAGGTTACCGCCATCTTTACAGTACAGGAGGAAATCGGACTTGTCGGTTCAAAGAATATAGAAGAAAAATATCTGCAGGATATTGATTTTGGCTATACGTTTGACGCGGACGGAGAAGCAGGGCATGTTTTCACCGCAGGGCCGTCGCATTACGCAATGAAATTCACATTTCACGGAAAAGCGGCCCATGCCGGCATGGAACCGGAAAAGGGATTGAATGCCATCGCCATGGCGGCAAAAGCCATTGCTTCGTGCCCATCGGGACGGATTGATGAAGAGACAACCTGCAATATCGGAACGATTACCGGCGGGCGCGCGACGAATATAATTCCCGAACTTTGTGTAGTAGAAGCGGAAGCACGGAGCCGTGACGAAGGAAAATTGGAAAAGCTGGTTGGTGAAATTGTGGCCGCTTTTGAAAATGCCGCCGGGACATTTCCTTCCGGCACACTGGAAATAGAAAAAGTAAAAGAATACGACGCGTTCCGTATCGAAGAAACCGCGCCGCTTATGAATTTATTCCGCATGGCCTGCAAAGAAGCGGGATTTGCTGTAAAAACAGCGCCCTGCGGAGGAGGAAGCGATGCGAACTTTTTCTGTGTGAAAGGATTTCCTTCCGTCTTGGTCGGTGTGGGAATGACAGATTTCCATACCAATCGTGAAAGCCTGAGAGAAAAAGATTTATATGATGCAGGGGAACTGGTATATCGCCTTTTAGAAGCAGAAAGTCATTTTGCGGGAGAATCGGAAGCGTAATTGTTCGGGCCGGGAGTTCCGGTCGTTTGGTGTGAATGCGCCGAAACGGGAAGCCGCCGTATATAAAAGAAAGAATGAATTCCCCGGATTTTAACGGAGAAAGAAAATTATGGAAAACCTTAAAGATTTTTTGTCAATGAGTGAAGAAGAAAAAATAAGAAGGATCAAATCTCTTGATCCGGAAGAAGTCATCCGTATCCTGACATCTGTCGGTACGAATGCATTAAGTGCGGAACTGCTGAACCAGCTTGCCGTTGCTTATAATAACAGTATTCAGCCTGAAAAGGCGATGGAAACGCTGGACTTGGTCAAAGAACAGGAGCGGGATGCCAAGTGGTATTACCGGTACGGCTATGCCTATGCCGCTATTTCTTTGCGTCTGCAGGAAAAGAAGTTTTTGTACCAATGGAAAGCGCTTGAAATGATTGAAAAGGCGATCACAGGCAGTAAGACGCCGGAAGTGATTGACTGGTGTCTGGAAATGATGGATTTACGGCCGGATCTGACTCAACTGGCAAAGATGAATCCGTCGTCATTTCCCCGGCTAAGTGCTTATTATTTGAAGGCGCGGCCGGACAATGAGGGCAGTGGAAAAGAGGAAAAGTATAAAAAGGTTTCCGACATAGAATGGATTTTTAATCAAAAGGAATACTTACCGGATGCATTTGCCCGTGACTTCAATATGTATATGGCGAAACGGTATCCTGATGACTGGTCGGAGGGCATGGCCGATGAGTTTGTATTGGAGGAACCGGAAATCCTTGTCATTTATGAAGCATGGATACGGAGCCCTGCACAGCTGCATGACAATGAACGGCTGAATGAAGAAGATGATCTGAAAGAGGAAAATAAGGATAATGATATGTGGCAGGTAGAAATCATGGCACATTTGAAAGCGGATAACGGGAAAGCATTTACTTTGCAGGAACTCATTTTCAAGTTACAGAACCTGATGGCAGATAAAGAGCTGGGGGATCATGTATTTCTGGAAGGAATGGAGTATGAAGGACATGAATGCGAAGGGAACGGGCTTATCGATAGTCCTGACGGGATTCCTGTGTTTTATGTCTGCTGCGGGAGTTGAGAGTCATCAAATGGGAAGATATGATAGATCCGGCTCGTGAAGGGAGAATGGGGAATGAATACAGAAAATAAAATGAAACAGATTGTCATCATAGCAGGGGCGGTTATTATATTTCTTTTGGCGGCGCCCTATCTTTACAAGGTGCTGCTGTACGGAGTGGGGTGGGTGATATGGGGATTCATGGCGTATTTCATCGGTGGCGTTCCATTGAGTGACATATTGAGTTGGTGGCATATTTTCCTGGAGTGATATGTTAGACCGGCGGTGTATCTGAAACGGAGGAGCAGATGAATCTCATAGAAAAAATAAAGGCAATAGAGATATATGTATGCGAAAATTTTGAAGAACTGGGGCTGGATGATCCTGTAGAGGAAGAATATTTTTCTGCTTATGAAGAAATAAAAGGCGCTTCGGACAAGGAGCTCCAAACCTTTGAGGAAGACTATGGAGTTTCTCTGCCTGAAGACTGGAAAAAGCTTTACCGCTATAAGAACGGCAGCGGTTTTTTCAGCATGCTGCCCTGCGTATTGGGAAAAGGAGAGTATGCATTTTCCCTCTTGTCTTTAGAACAGATAAGGCGTGTAAAGGGATACTTTCAGAACAGGGATGCACTGCTGACAGATTTTCCTGATTATTTTTCCAAAGAAGATATAGAGCGGATGGCGGACGCCAGACTGCGGCCGTATTTATTTCACACGAAATGGTTTCCCTTTGCGGAGTATTGTGACAGCTGCTACTTGATGCTGGACTTTGCGCCCGGAAAGGCGGGGAAAGAGGGGCAGATTCTCTGTTACGTGCATGATCCGGACAGTGTAACTTATGCGGCGGAAAATATAACAGACGTGGTGGGCAGCATTATCAAAGATAATCATATAGTAAAGAGAGACAGGCAATGAGAGGAGCTTCGTCAGAATGGACAGTATGGAATGGTTTCTGGGAAGCGTCGCTGTATTGACTGCTGTCCTGCTTGTTGGTCTGGATACGGTACGCTCCCTGCAAAGATATCGGGTGAGACTCGGACGGCTTCTGAAAAATCTGACATTGACAGAACGGATAGAGATTGATTTGGGAGCATGGCTTGCCGTTACGGTTATTCTCGGCATGAATACGTGGTATTTTAATGAGTCTGATGTGGGCATGATGGCAGCTCTCCTTCTGGCGTATATTGTCTGTGGTGTAATTAACGGTGTGCCTCTTGGATGGTGGATTCTGTGGAAAGCCCGGCAGTCCGAGCGCCTTGATTCCGGAATTGTGCCCGAATTGCGGAGGGACTTTTACTATTTTTCCATTATTTTGTCCATGGGGGCTACGATCGCTGTTGCTACGGGAATGGCTGCGGCCAGTCTGATTTTTGTAAGATGGATGGCTGGGTGGTAAGGAAATGCCTTTACATGTCCCTTGCCGCGGCAGCATTGCCGGTGTGCTTGTTTTGTGGACAGGGGATCCGTTTGTGAAAGAGGGGATGCGGAAGAATCCGGCGAATTAAAAGAAGGGGAGAGAGATGTTTTCAAGCGTACCGGCGGAAATTTTGGGATTGGTGGCGGGATGGGGATTTCTTCTCATCGTGGCAGCTTTTTGCTTTCCTATACGTTCGTCTTATCAGAAACCGATAGGGAAGGGGAAAATCGTAACGACGGCTGCAGTTTCTTCTATTGTTCTCGTGTTGGGAATAGGAGCACTTTCTAATCTGTTTCTGTCATGGGAGAAAGCGGGGCCGTCATTTCTTTTGTGGCTCACAGGAATTGCAGTACTTGAGATAGGTTTATTGCTTGCTTTTACTTACAGAAAAACACGGAGGTGGCGTAAACAAAATCCTTTATATGCTGTCGTCAGGATGGAATACCGCTATGGGTTGTGGAAAGAGCGGGGCGTCATGCTCCTTTCCATAAACCGGGTTCCCGTTCAATATTCCAATGATGCGGTTGTTGCGGGAAGGACAGCATATATCCGCGCGGGGGAACACACTCTGGAGCTGGCGGGATACACAGCAAGGCATGGCTATAAACGGCCTTCATTTCCTGTGGAGGAGGGGCGGTGTGAAAAGACCGTTGCACTGAAAGCCGGCCGACACTATCAAATTATATTTGACAGGAAACGTAAGATATTCAATATTAATGAGGGAAAATGACAATCATACGGATAGGTGCATTCTGTCTGTCAGCGTTATTTTCAGGAGGATTCAATGGAAAAACGGCCTGATTTTGAGACATTGGCCTCTTATGAAGAGTTTAAAAAATACTACTGGTACCGTAAAGAACTGTCCGGTATATGCAGAAGGCTCGGAATCGAATACAGGGGAACCAAACAGGAACTGAATCATCATATAGAAGAGTACTTTTGCGGGAAATTGGCGGAAAGGAAAGGTGTACCGCGCCTTTCTAAAAAAGTATCTGATATAGAATTACATACGCCGCTTTTGGACTGCGGTTTTTCCTTTAACGCTTTTTTCAGAGAGTATTTTGCGAAACAGACAGGAACCAGGCCTTTTAAATTCACGGCGGATATGGCGGCGGCATGGCGGAAAGTAAAGAGGGAAGAAGACAGATCGTTTACCATGCAGGACATGCTGGATGTATACCGGGGGAAATCGGGCTATGCAAAATATGACGCATCGGTTTGTGAGTGGAACCGATTTGTAAAAGATTTCTTCCGGGATAAAAGGAACATGGGATTTCGTTACCCGCTGCGGGCGGCGGCTGTCCTATGGCAGGCAGTGAAAGAATCTGACCTACCGAAAGTATATTCTTCTGATTTAAGAGAAAGGTATAAAATGCTTTTGGCAAAGAAGGAGAAAAGCTTCTCCAATTTTAAAACATCCAAGGAGAATAAAGGTCATGAGTAATTCCATATCTCTGCCGTTCCTGATCATAGCAACGGGGACCATACTCTTTGTGTATATGAGTGTGGTGATCATGGAGCTCCGCTCTGCTTATGAAGAGAGTTTCTGGAAGCAGGCGCTGAAAATAGGAGGCATCATTTTCACCTTGATAACCCTGCTCTTTTTGGGATTGGATTTTGTGCTGACCCGGTTTCGGGAAAAAGCATTTTTACTGGCGCCCGGCATGCCTATATTGGGTATCATCCTTGTGTACATGAGAAGTATTGTGCTGGCATGGCGGTGGCGGAAAAGGAATCCGTCTCATGCCCTTATCCGGATGAAAAGACGCGGCGGTTTCCTGAAAGCCGTCGGCGCCGTAATCCTTTCTGTAGACGGCGTGCCGATTCAAAAATCGAAAGCGGCTGTTGTGGTCGGAAAGAGCGTATATATTCTTCCCGGGGAGCACAGGCTGGAAATGGCGGGATATACCTTGCGGCACCAGCTGTCGAATATACCGTCTTTTCCAAGTAAGGGAAAGCAGCAGGAGCGGACGGTCCGATTTACCGGCGGCAGGCGCTATATACTCCGCTATGAACCGGCGGGCAGAAAGCTTGAAATAAGTGATAACGGGCCGATCTGATTTATACCGCTGCCGTTATGTTTATGCTATAATCAAAAACCAGAGGGGAGTTATCCCGCTGAATAAAATCATGGGCTTGTCATAGAAATCATTTTGAAAACGTTATAGGTGCACAGGAGGAAAAACATGATATCTGTATTTGATACGCAGCCCGTCATTCTGGAAGAAAAAGACGGACATGTACTGACGGTCAGCAGAAACGGTCTGCTGTATAAAGAAAGCAATGGGGAAGTTTTAAAAGATGTGGACTTTGAAGACGTAAATGGGATTCTGCCTTTACGTTACCTGAATTCGAACATCAGTTATAACCTTATTTTCCGCGGCCGGAACTGGAAAAATATGGCTTCTGAGCTGGATACGGATCGGTACAATACCTCTGGCGGCCATAATATACGGGAGACCAAAGCCATTATTACCGCTTTTGCCCGTCATAAGCTGACTGATGATTTTCCGGACAATCTGGACACACTGGACTTGCCGCTGGATTATTCTTACTTTAAAAAGAGGGAAACCCGCCTGTCCGGAGGGGTGATTACAAATGGGAAAAAGGAAATCCCCATCCATGATATCCGCCGGGTCAAATGCATTACAAACGGTACGATCAGCAATCTGTGCATCTATACTACGGATAAAGGAAGATTTTTCTTTGACATGCCAAAGATGACCGTTACCCTGAACGCTTTGACCGTTCCTTTGCTGGAAGCCGTCATGACCAGAAATACAGGGCATGGAATTGATTTCTCACGGGGTGACGGTTTCGGGCAGAGCACTTCGGAATTTGTCATCATCCGTTACCTGGATTCCGGGTACTTCCTCCATAAGGACGGCACGGCTCATGAGGATTGGCAGAAGACTGCCTGTGACCGCACTGCCGGTTATGGGTACGATTTGAAAATGCTGCTCCAAGAATGAATAAGATGATGACATATAAAGAGAGTCTGCAAGGCGCGGCTCTCTTTTTTGCCTGGAGCCGTTTTGCGGGATCGGCCTAAGAAATGAAGATTCGTTTCTTTTTTTGTGTCCGGACGACGGCGGCCGAAGGAGGAAAAAGCATGGCGGATGCGTATGATGAAATGGAAAGATTAATGAAAAAGTATGAAGCGCTGGCGCAAAGCGATCTTCCTGCCGCTCTGGAAAAAATGATTGATTTGTATTTTGATGAAACATATGAAAATACGTTCAATTATGATGTATATGACGGTATCGAATTATGGCTGCAGGAAAATGCGGACGGCAGGCTGCTGGCATCTGTCGGGAAATACAAAGGCGCGCCGGGGTATGCCAGGCTGGCGGAGACAATCCGCATGGGTATGAAAGGTTAGCCCTCTGCGTAAAGGATCCCCTTGGTACCTGTTTTTGATTCAGGGAACGGCCGGATATTTCCGAGGCCTTGTTTACAGAAGTAAATTATCTTGTGATTTGAGGCATTATATGGATGAATTGTTTGAACGCTTGGTTTTCATTTTTGGTTTTCTGTATATTTTTAAATGGATGCTGGATTTCTTAGTGAAGAAATTTCATTTGCACACCGGAATCTTTACAATAGAAGGAAATCAGCTGGTTGTCCGTGCGTTATTTTCTGTCAGGTATGAAAAGGATAAGATAGCAACGATCATTTTTTCCTGCATGCACAGCTGGCGCATTCCATGGGCTCATGCAGGAAAGATGTTGATTATCATGAAAGACGGGACAAGAAGCGGACCGTTCCAGTTTGACAGCGGATCCCGCACCGGAGAATTCTGTCCGATCCTCGATTCCGGAGAAGATATTGAGCGGACCATAGCATATTTACGGGAGGAGTTAAAAAGACATGGTATTTCTTCTGTCTATAGGAAATAACGGCAGGCAGAAAAAAGTGGCAAAACGGGCTGAAGAGACAGCAGAAGATGTTTATCAGCGGGGTATGAAATGATGGAAACGGTATTATTGGCTTTTATGCTGATAGCGGCTGTCTGTATAGGAGCCGCGACGTATAATTTAATGAAACTCTCCTCTCTTCCTGCGCGGGAACGGTATAAAGTTCTCCGCTTCAAAGGAGACAGCCTGACCATAGGATACGGACTGTTTGCTCATACATATAAGCTGAATGAAATTTTAGAAGTACAATTTGTAAAATTTCCTATAAGAGGCCGTTGGAGTCTGGGCGGTTATGTGGGTGAATTACGGGTTATTAAAATGAATGGTCATCGGTGCCGGTGGATTTCTTTTGACGGCAGCGTGTACTATGGACATATAGTTTGGATTACCAATGAACACATCATTGATTTATCCACGGATTTACTGATGAAAGAGCTTCGGCAGCATGGGGTCCAATGCTTTAAGGAACGGAATTGGTGTTCCTGAGCTGCACTTGTGCGGATGCATGGAGGTACAGGATTTGATAAAAGAACCGTGAGATATGCTTCTGAAAACTTGTGATGACATAAGGGCGGTGTGTAGATGATGGACATTAAACGACTCTTTCAAATTCCCTTGATTTTTTTGCTGATTCCCCTGTTCTTCCTGGTTATGTTAATTAAGATATATATACTTCAATATATAATCATAAACCGCATTGCCGTTTGGGGAGGCTCTTTCTGGATGGTACTGTTTCTCTTTTGCCTGCCTGCGTTGGAAGTACTCTCCGTGTGGAAGATTATTGTGTACCATTACGGTTGGAAAGTCCGGGAAAAACTCATCTCTTCGTCTTACAGCAGGGGAGATATCCTGGTGCTCTAAAAAGCCATAAAAAGTTGGGATACAGCCTATCTGGGCGGAGCGCTTCTGGATGCAGCCATAACGGCAGTTGAAGCCGTGTGTTTCCTGGCGACACCTTTGTTTCTTTTCCTGCCCTGGGTTCTGTATGGTGTGATTGCGAAATGGTTTGGACTGCCTGCCGTTATTTCTTTCTAAAGGATTATTAAGAGGACGAATGTAATATTCATAGTCCCTTGAAGTTTTATACTGCTTCTGATGCGCGTTCCAATCCTGACGGTCAGCTCACTGTCCATAACAGAACAGGAAAAATCTTTGAGCGTGTGAAGAAACGCCATGGTAAGATTTTTGACGCAAATGATGAAATCAAACTCAGTCCGTGCAGCTTGGTGTTGGGACAGCATACTATACGTTGTAATGACCATCTGTGTGTTCGGGGCATTAGGCTCGTTCTTTATGCTGCACGATACGAAAGCAGCAATAGAAAAAATTTTCTTTGATGGAAAACGGCTTCAAAGAGGAAAAAAGAACCTTACAAATCCCGTTTTAGTGATGGATAAATTGGGATTTAAATAATAAATAAAATGAAATGATAAGTGAGAAAGGGTAAATTATGGGAGTAGATCATTTACAGGATGAACCAAAACTTATCTTGGCATATCCTCATAAGTCTACATTTAATAGGATAGGCTTTTCATCCATGGTATCTTTATCTTTTATTGTTCTGTGGATACTGAATCATCTTATGAGTTATAATACTGATTTTTCAGATAAAATTATTATGGCAATAGTGCTGGTTGGCGCTCCGCTCCTTGTATGGTTTATGGGATATTATCTCTTCATGAATGGAGTGAAATTAGAAATTTACGAAAATAATATTGTTAAATATTATACTTATGGAAGCAGAGGGCGGAGTGTATTGCATTTTAAATTTAAACTCGAAGATATAGAACAAATAAAATTTAAAAAGCGCCCATTTAATTGCCTAAAGCTGACCATCAAAGTTCGGAATCCTGTTTTTTATGGGTTTCATGAGAAGAAACTAAATAAGTTAATGAGTGTAAATCTCATTGCGGATAGAAAAGAATCGGAATTTTTTATGCAACAGATGGAACAATTCCAAAGACAACAAAGAAGAATGATTGAACGATAAAAGTCCGCTGGAGAATAATTGATATGGGTTAAGAAAAGCACTTCCAATTAATTGATGAATAGTCAAGAAATAATAATCCTGATACAAGGAGAACAGTTACAGAAGGCCGTCGGACCGTTTCCTGCGCCGCCCCCATGTGCCAATGGGATGTTTTTCTTCCTCCGGAATTGTCAGGCAGGGCATGTAATAATCACTTTGCAGTTCGTATCAAAGACCGTTGTTGTTATCATAAATGTACTTATCCATAAAAAGTATTATAGAATACGACAGGGATTGGCATGCGCTGATACAGGCGCATCCTTATTTATATTTTGAGTAATACCGTCCCCTGTAAGGCGTATGGAGAGAGGGATATATGGACAGCTTCTTTTGTAATAGTATAGGAAAAAATGAAGAGTTGAATACCATGCTGATGCATGAATGTGATATTTATTTTTATGAACAGCTTCAGGACGTGCAGTTTTCGGAAAATCAGGAAACCTACTCCATGCTATGCAAGGCTTTTGCCTGTGACGGCAGCGGAGGAGAATATGTTTTTCTTGAGGACGGCAGTATCGGTTTTATCAGCAGTGAAGGCAGTGTCGGGAGAGTGGCGGAAAACATGGACGAATTATTGACGTTCCTGCTCCATGCCGGATGTATTTCTGACTTTGATTGTAAATATCTGTATGAAAATCAAACTTTGCTTCATACCTTTTGCGCGGCATATGTGGCAAAGGTAAGAGCCGATTATAAAGAGCGGAATCGGGACTGGGACAATATTCGCAGTGCCATAGCTGAAAAATTATCTCTTTCTTTTAATCCCAATCAATTAGCCGGTTTGGCTATGAAATTTTATGAAGCCGCTATGAGGGAACCTGCTTTTTCCTGTACATACCCGGATGGAGAAAAGGAATACAGGTGTGACCCCGTTCTTTCCGATATCATAGGAATGTGGGTAACCGGGCTTTTGAACATGACAGAAGAAGAAATCAAGGGATATAAATAGGAATCCGGTTATAAACTCTGTGAAGAAAATATATGGTATCCTTATATAAAAACAGGTTGTTAAAAAATTAGGAGGCATGATGGGTATTGTACGTGTAAAAGAATTTGAAGAGGAGTTTGAGCAGGAAGAAATTGAAATCTATGCACTGCTTCGAGAGGCGCCCAATGGTGCCGCAGCTTACTTGAAGGATTATCTCAGGCCTCTTGTCTATACGGATGCTACCGTAGACTGCAAAACAGGGGCGCTGGATCGGCGTGAGGGGATTCTTACCTGGCTTATTTCGTCAGATCGTGAAGCGGGCTGGGGCTATGACTTCAAGCAGTATGGGATTTACAGGCTCTTAGTCAGAAAAGCAAAAATCAAAATGTTAGATGAGAATAGGGTGGCGTCATGGAACAATCGGTACCTGGTACTGAAAGTTCTGGAATGGGATGCCGGACAGAAGGAGCTGGAAGCCCTGGCAGCCTATTTACAGCAGCCTAAATACATTCACACACAGCGGGGAGACTTTCTGTTAAACCGGCAGTATAAATGGTACGAAATGAAGACACCGGACTGTGGTTTTACCTTAGATGCGGATGAAGGTTCTGACGAGACCTGTGAAGCTGCATTAGCCACATATAAGAAGCATGAAATGAATATGCCCGAACTGGATCGGCAGCTTCGCGCCTATGCTGCCGGTCATATGCTGGACACAGCGAACGACTGGCTGGGCGATGCTGATGAGGAACCAATCACGGCAGAGCAATTTGCAGATCGGATCACCTTGTCCGAATTGGCTTTCCGTAACGACGGATCAATAGAAGCGTATTATGATGACGGGGATATTTTCTGGGGACACTGCATCATTGTGCGTATGGATAAAAACGGAAACATAGAGGATGCGGAAATCGCCGGGTGACCGGAGAGGGAAGCTTGAAGAAAAGGGAACAAGGATATGATTTGTGGCAGATATGCGGATCGGCATGATTGACCTCGATTTGATATGAGAGAGTAACCGAAAGATTGAAGAGATAGATTGATATGCATGATAAACCGGCCAATAAAATTGAAAATAAAACAGAAGAAAGGGAAGAGGACACGGAAAAATTTTACGTAGCCGAAGAAGGTGTTCCATTATATATTTGCGATCAAAATGCGCTTATTGCTTATTACGGAAGCGAGATAGAATTAAACCGGACGATTGTATCGCCCCGGGGAGATGGAATTTATTCGGCAAGACTTCCGCTGCTGGATGTCGCTCTTCCCTTTTTGGTGTATGGAAGGGGCCTGCTGTTTTTAGATGCCTATTATTTACTGGCAGAAACAGTTAATAACAATACATGGAGGCCGATAACCAGTGTCATGATTGACATTCATAGAGGGAAGTATGCCGGCCTGGAACACCGGTATTCCCGTATATCTGTGGAAGAAAAGGGGATAGAATTGAAAAACGGTCATGACGGACATTCTTTAAGGCTGCAGGATGTTCATGGCCTGAAATGGATTCGGTTATAGGATTGGTCGGTTTGCAGCATTTGAAGAGGTGGATATGACTTACGAAAAGAACAGGTTTTTGTGAGGGGTACAATGATTAGAATCTGTTTTTATAATTATGGCGGCGGTGAGCTCCATGTGAGCAGGGAGTTGGAGATTAACCGGGAAGTCGATGAGTATCTTATCCGGCATATTCCCGGCCTGCAGCTGGAAGCAACGGACAGTGAAGCGGATATGGATGATAACAGTATTTATTATTTTAGCGGTAAGAATGAAGCGGAGGCCTGCGGCTTGGCAAAGGAACTCATAAACAGCCGTATCCACAGGCGATCGGAAATGAAGTATACCATTGAGATTGTGGATGGCTTGCTGTAATACTCACTATGGCTTATCCGCCGTGCTTAAAGCCGGTTACTCAGATTTATTGCTGTACAGATACTTGCGGCTGACTGTAAAAAAATGGTGCGGCAGGCGGACAATTTTGTGCTTTTATACAGTTTTATTTGAGAGAGGAATATGAAATACTTATTTTGTTTATTGATACCGGCAGGACTGTTCCTGTTGATTATAAGCATCAAATATGTTATTCGTTTTGCTAAGTCTGAAATGATTTATGAAATGCCTTATAGCAGGGGAACAGGTACATTTACGCTTGCTGCAAGGGGGAAATATGGCTTATGGCTCAGCGGGGAAAAGTTTAAAAAAGCGCCACTCGGAGAATTTGGACTGACTCTTGTCAACCGAGATACGGGACAATCCGTTCCCTTGTGTGCTCCTCTTTTGCGTACCGCTGTGACCGGGCTCAGCAAGTCCAGGCTGAAATTGTATTCCTTTCAGGCGGAAGCCGGCACATATACGGTTTCCTTGAATGATGAAGTGCGTATCAGAGATAAAGCATGCGCATTTCTTGTGAATGCCGTAACTAAGCGGCCCGTAGATTACAGTTTGTTTTCTGTTCAGGTGTACCGTCATACATCCGGTATGGTTTTATCCCTGTGTATACTGGGGATTATATTCGGCGCCGTTATAATGGTTTCGGGAGCTATTCTCCCGCCTGTTTTATAGAAGAATCAGGGGATTCTATGCGTAGAGAATATCTGTGTATGTAACATAAAAGGTGGGGCAGATGAAATTTTTAAAACCGATAGTCATTTTATTCCTGCTGTTCAGTACCGTTTTATCCGGCGGCTGTGGTCATACAAAAGAAGATCAAGAAAGGATCATCCGGTATTTGGATAACAGATTTGGAAAGGATACATATACAATTAAGCAGGATGAGAGTTATTATCGCTGGTTTGTGACATTGAACCAATATCCGGATCTTACTGTTTACTATACGGTATCTCGTGATCCTCTTTCCATGACATCACCTTCTATAATGACAAATTTTGACGAAGTTTTCAGTGAGCATGCAGTTGAAGAATACAAAAAAACGCATGCACTTGGTGATGATGATCTTGTTTTTGATGATTCCATTGATTTCGTATATCACACAAAAGTTAAATCCCTTGAAGAATTGAAAGTGCCTTATGACAGGGCGATGGGATTTATTGCCTTTGTTTCTGAAAAATATCCGGTTCTTGTTGATGAAGGGTTACTGAATATACGAATGGATATTACCGGTATCCGTTTGAAAGGCGCAGATGATGACGATACCCTGATATTTCAACACATATCCAAAGCAAAAAAAGACGGTCTCAGCATTGTGTCATACGAAGAAATTTGTCAGGAATTAGCGCCGAAGCTAAAAACGCATGCGGATAATCCGGACGGTTTTACATTTCACGCAGATATAGGAAAGTCATTTATTTTAGGCAGCGATACTTTTGGTGACTGCTTTCACAAAAACCTTATTTTAGAGAACGGCACGCCTGAAGAATTGAACAATATCATCTTGCAGCCCGGAGAAATAAGCAGACCCTATATTTTCAAAAGTGAGAGCCGGTATGAATTTACAACGATAACATTACAGGCTGAAAACGTATCGGACTCGCCCTGTTCTTTGCCTGAGGCAACGATTGTAAAAGCAGTCATAGATGATGCGAAAGAAATATATGTCGATCCGGTAAGGATTGATCTTGCTTTTGATGAACGGAGGGAATGGAAAGATCCCTATGAAATGCTGGGGATTTCTCCGCCGGAAACAGAGGAGGAAAATGCAGAAGGCGTGCCATATAAAAACATTAAAATTTTATTTACAATGAACAAATACGACAAAGGAGTAAGAAAGGTTACTTTGACTTTTAATAAGCATACCGGGTAATGGTTGTTGGCTTATCATTTCAAACCATCTGCTGTTTCATTTATTGCGGCGGCCGGCTTGCTGTAAACTTATGCGTGGAGTAAAACGGATTGATTCCATGTCGGATAAGGGGGAGAGAGTATGCGGTTTGATGAAAACCTGGGGCAGTTTGTTTATGAATACGAAGGGATCGTCTTTGCCTGGGATGAGGAACCGGGGAAGGATTTTCCTGATACGGTGAAGAAACTGGCAGCAGGTTATTATGAAAGGCTTGATGACATCGTCCGGCATATTGCCCCCGATTTGAAAGAAATGTATGGAATTACGGATCCCGGAGAGATAAAGAGGAAACTGGGGAAACCGGTCATCGACCTTACGATGGGAGAAATTAATTATCTGGAGCATACGTTTGATTACGAGCATATCTTTACGCTGGAATACCTGGATGACGAGTTTAAGCAGTTAAGTCATTTCAGCGTGGACGGGTGATGTGAAGAGAGGCAATTCATGAGTAAGCTGAAAGAAAGAACATTGGTCACGCTCAAAGAAGGAATAACGGTTGATTATCCGTTTTCCAATGATCTACCCTTAGTTTACCTGGGGGAACTGGCCAACATGCCGGAACATGGAATTTTTATAGGCCGATCGGGCAAATGTTATTTTGGATATCATCTTTGGAATTTCAGAGAGCTAAGGGAAGATGAAGTATAGCCTGTAAGGTTTGTTATAATATGGCGTTTCATGCTTTACTGTACCGATTCATCATGATGTAAAAGGATTCAAAGCATAAAGGAGAATGGATATGGGGTATGACATCACTTTCCATCCGATCAGCGAAGCGCAGATGGATGCATGGTATTTTTCCCTGCTGGACAGCCTGGCGAAAGGGGATACGTCCCGGCTGGAGGCGGTGGCGGAAGAAGCGGGGATGGATCCGTTTTACATAAATAAATACAGGGATCTGATGAAGTATGCCGCCGGGACGCCGCCTTCAGAACGATTTGAAACCACCCACGGGTTTTATATGGCGGTGGTGCAGGGGTTTTTCCGCAAGCATTATTATGTGCGGGGGACCGCCGTTTCTTTCATGGCGGAGGAGTACCCGATGATGGAAAGGTATATCACGCCATGGAAGGATATTCTTCCTGAAGGTATTTTACCCCCTGCACAGCAGGGAATCGTCGAAAATTATTCTGCCGGGGTGTATCTGTCCGCAGAACAGGTGAAAGAACTTCTTTCCGATTATGAAAGAAATAAGGAAGTACGGGAAGCGGTTGATGATTATTTCATGGAGAACGGGGCCGTACTTCTGAAAGCGCTCCGGGATGCGGCGGAGAATGGAGCGGGACTGCTGGAAGCGACAGATGTGGTGGAAGTGGAACCGCTGGATCTGAAAAAAACGACATCCTATTCAGACCTGAATCAATGTGATCCGGAAGGGGCTTTTATTTACCAAAAGGTAGCAAGGGCGCAGATCAGTGAGTTCATGAAATCGAAGAAATCTTAAGAAGGATATGATGGGAGAATACAGACAGGAACGACTGCTGCTTAAGGGACGGGTGAAGCTGATCATAGACCCTATGGAGTTCCGTATGGCACTTTGGATCAACGGGTTCGGTTTGTCCGATGCGGTGACGGGAGAAGAAATCACGCCCCTTTGCCATTCCTATAACCTGGAGCATGTGGAAGAAGCGGGGAATCAGCTGGAAATAGATTTCCGCATATATCCGGAAGGACATGTATATTACCATGTGGCGGTGGATCCTTTTGCAAGAACATTTACTTATAAAGGGAAAGTATACAGTACGGATGATTTTAGAAAAGTGATAGAAGCTGACCGTGAGGTTATGGATATAAAATAATAGAAGATATGCTCCCACTATCCCTGCTACCGGCAAGGGACAGGCGGTATTTATTGCGGCTTGGTACGTTGGAGGAGAACTGATACATGAAAAATGCGGCAGAGGAAAGAGAGAAAATCATTCAGTTATGGTTTGCCATGTGGCTGCGGCAAAAAGATTTCGGAATCAATCAGATATTTGCAGGCGATGCCGAGTATATCGAAAGCTGGGGGCCGAGATACAGAGGACTTGGAGAAATCATCCGTTGGTTTCATGAATGGAATACCCGCGGGAAAGTTCTTGTGTGGGATATTCGGCAATATTTCCATAAGAAAGAGCAGACGATAGTCGTGTGGCATTTTAAGAACAGGATGACTGACGGTAAATCAGAAGAATTTGACGGCATATCACTGATCGGATGGACTAATGGAAATAAAATAGCATCGTTAAAGGAGTTCGGGTGCAATATGACACATTATGACCCTTATGAAGAAGGCAGTCTGCCGAAATTCAGAGATGAAAAGATCAGGTGGTTTTGATGCGACGGTACCTGCAGGGATTTCTTATAAATCATGAAAAAACAGTCTGTATCTGTGTCCGGGAAACCGGGACTGACAGAGACGGACTGTTTTCTTTTGTCTTATTAACGGCGCCTGTGCGGTGGAACGGAAAAAAGCGGTGTTGTTATCCGATGAGCTTTCCGTTTTCAATACGGAGAACCCTGTCGTGCCATTTATCCAGGGTGGAACGGTGGCCGATGCTGATGACTGTTGTGCCGGGGAGCGCCGTCAGAAGACGGTACATCTTTTCTTCTGTTTCTTCGTCCATAGCACTGGTGGCTTCGTCAAGGAAGACCCATTTCGGTTTTCTGAGGAACACGCGGACAAAAGCCAGTTTCTGCTGTTCCCCTAAAGAGAGGATGTGGCTCCAGTCCGCTTCGGTATCCGTCTTTTCCATTAAATGGGAGAGGCCGCATTCCACAAGGAGCGGGGAAAGTATTTCCTTATCCGCCGTTTCCAGAGGGTACGATGCGGCTTCGGCAGAGGTGCCCATGGGAATGTAAGGTTTTTGGGGAATGAACATCATTTCAGAGGGGGCGGGCATGGAGATATGTCCTTTGACATAGGGCCAGAAGCCTGCCAGCGTACGGAGAAGGGTGGATTTCCCGCTTCCCGAAGGGCCTTTCAGGATGACATGTTCTCCCGACTTGATTGTACAGCTCGCAGATGAAATGATTTCCCGTGTCCTTTTGTTTTCATCCATGGCGGGGACGGAAATGGTGACATCCGCGAGGCGGAGCCTGTCATGAGTTTCTTCGCGGACAAGGCTTCCTGATTTTTCTTCTGTCTCTTTTTCGATGGCCGCTATGTGCTTGTCAAAGGACAGCAGACGTTCCGCGCAGGATTGCCATTCCGCCAGAGACGCATATACATCGACGAAGTAGGACATGGCGTCCTGGACTTTGCCGAAGCAGTTGGCAATCTGCATCAGGCCGCCCAAGGAAATATTTTGAGATAGATATCTCGGCACAGCGACGACAAAGGGAAATATAATGGCAATCTGGGCGTAGCTGTTTGTCAGCCAGGAAAGCTGTTTTTGCTTTTTGATGATGAAAAGGGTATTTTTGAGGAGGGTCATGAAACGGTTTGACAGGAAGGATTCTTCTTTTGCCGCGCCGTTATAAAATGCCACGCTTTCCGCCATTTCACGGAGACGGACCATGGAGAAACGGAAGTCGGCTTCCAGTTTTTGCTGGAGGTAATTGAGGGAAACGAGGCGGTGGCCGACTTTATGGGTGATCCATGTGCCGAGAACGGAGTAGGCGAGTGCCGTCCAGACAAGGTAGCCGTAAATATGGAATTCCTGTCCCGCGGCAGAAAACGATAGGACTTCCGATAAATTCCAGAGAACAAAGATAAAGCACACGATGGTCGTTGCCGAGCGGAGCAGTCCGCTCATGAAGGAAAGCGTGCGTGCCGTAAAAAGATTGATGTCTTCGGAAATACGCTGGTCAGGATTGTCTGCCGTGCCTTGGGAAAACATTTCAAGACGGTAGTACATTTGCTGTCCGGTCCATTTGGCAAGATAGTTTTTCGTCATCCATTTCCGCCAGCGGAGCGCCAGGCGCTGCTGCAGGTAGTAGCTGTAGACCGCAAAGGCGATGTGGGCGAAGGCCAGTCCCGTGAAACGGAGCAGCCCGCGGTAAACTGCGCTGCTGTCATAATTCTGCAAAGCGCTGTAAAAAGAATTGAACCATTCGTTTAAAAGCAGTGTCATATATACGGCGGCAATTGTGAGGGTAATGATACCTGCGAGATAGAGCCGTGCCGATTTCTTTTCTTCGCTGTTCCAGTAGGGGGTAATCAGGTGAAAAAGCCCCGCAATAAATTCCCGCGTCCAATATCCTGATTTCATAGGTTCTCCTTAATTTGTAATGATTTTATTATACTATAGGAACACAGGGGATAAAAATAATTTCATCGGAGCTTTACATCGAAAGATATCTATATTATAATAATTGCATAGAAAGATGTGGATATAAAGTGATTTGAAAAGGAGAGATGATGATGAGCAAAGAAATTCATTCTGCAGCAGATTTTGAAAAGGAAATAACCAATCACAAAGGATACGCCCTTGTGGACTTCTGGGCGACCTGGTGCCAGCCGTGCCGTATGATGGCGCCTGTGCTGGAAAGCGCCGAGAAGCAGCTTGGCGGCCAGATTAATTTCGCAAAGGTCGATGTTGATGAGCAGCAGCAGTTGGCTGCTGAATTTGATATCATGTCCATTCCGACTCTGGTGGTTTTTAAAGACGGCAAGCCTGTAAAGCGCATGTCCGGCTATCGCCCGCTCGACGCTTTCGTAGAGGAACTGAAAAGCGCAGTGGAATCATAAGGCTGAAAAACTGGAATTTATAAAACCGCTTCCTTTATAATACAAAGTAAAGGGAGCGGTTTTTTATGTGCATGCCCCCGCGTACGGCTGTGATCGGTTTTGGAAAAAACTGCTGTAAACCGGCGGCCGTTTGAAAAGGAGAATTATGATGGGCGGAATGTTTGTAGGGATGCTTCTGTTGCATCTTGTCATCTTTATATTGATAGTTCTGCTTTGGATATACAGGAAACCGCTGGCAGAATCTGCCGCGCGTGATAAGGCGATGGCGGACAGGGAGAGGAAGAGGAATCCGCGGCTTAAAGACCGGCCTTATGCGTGGGTGGTGATGATCAGTTCCACGGTAGTGCTGGCCTTGGATATGTATTTTGATATGCCGTTAGTCGGTGTGCCGGGGCTGATCTGGAAAGGGCTGCTGGCGGGACCGTCACTGACTGTGGCTGTCACGTCTTTCATGTGGGTCGTATTGGCCGGTCCGCAGAGGATCCGGCAGTATGTGAAATATGCGCTTTCGGCAGGGATGCTTGTCCTGTGCGGTATGATGCCGTTTACCGACTGCTTTGACGGCGTGGAGGATGTCTTTTCGGGAACGGTGACGAAAGATATGGCGCTGAGCCATGTGATGTATGAGAAGACCTGGGCAAGAGGCGCCGGTATGTACAGCCGGTTTTTGCCTTCGCAAAGTGCAGGGCGGTTCGAGGTGATGATGGACGGCGGAGACGAATATATCCATTTCCATATTGCGCGAAGAGACAGGGAGGTTCTCGCGTCCATGATGGAGGGGCTGACGGTCAGAGGGAAAACGATACGGATAGAGGATCTGATACCTGCCGTGGAAGAGGGACGGAAGAGTTTTGCGATGTACGACGGCGGACAGATCGGTGGAGGGAAAGATGTCATGTACCGGATAACGTACTACCCCCATACAAAAATACTGGTATCGGCGGAAAGGATACCGTAACGATATCTGCCGGGATATTATCAGAGGAAAGGGATACATTCGGCAAAAGATATGTGACAGGTAAAAAATACCGATTCATGTGATACATTTTCTTTCATGCAGGTAAGGTTCATTGTTTGTGACATGAAGTGTGCCGTCGGGCGGGAAGGAGTATTTTATGAAGTTTTCCAAATGGCTGCGGATATTGGCCGTGTCAGGATGTATAGCGGCCACCGCCGTATCGGCAGGAGCGTTCAGCTGTTCCGATTTTGAAAGGAGCGGAGGAGGGCCTTATAAAGAAACGCTGGATGCACTCTATGAGAATATGACTGCCGGAGAAGGTTCAAATGATCAGCTGGCGGGTTCGGTAGGGATTATGGAGACGGTGAATGCCCTGGGACGGGAAGCGGCGCTTCAGGGGACAGGTTTTTCCATAGAGGATATCACCGGCGACGGGGTTCCCGAGCTGCTGGTAGGGAGTATGCCCGGTTCCGGAGAGTCTGTATATGCCGTGTATACGATACGGAACGGCACGCCGGCAGCCGTTTTCGACGGGTGGGCAAGAAACGGGTATTATGCGCTCGGCGGCGGACGGTTTTATTACCACGGCTCCGGCGGGGCGGCGTACAGCGCATTCGGGACTTGTCATCTTTCTTATGACGGCAGCCGGATAGAGTGGGAAGATTTTTACTTCTCCGATATCAAAGACAGCAGTGCGGGAACGATCGGGTATTTCCATAATACAACGGGCATATGGAAGAAAGCGGAAGCGGAAGAATTATTTATTTCACGCGACCGTTTTTTTGAAATGGACGAAACATTACGGACAGGGATAAGAGCGATAGGAAAGGTTCCCTTTTCGGAATATGCCCGCTGTCATGAAGCGGCGGCAGATGGAACGGTACAGGCCCGCTGGGCGGAGGACGCACTTTCCGATTATGGGGAGTACGATGAATTTATGGCGGAGATGTCGGAATACCAGGCGCGGGTCCTGTTTTCTACGCAAGATGAGGTCAGGGATTTCAGAGTACTGCGTTTGGTTCCTGATCTGGATGAAGAAGGAAATATGACGTTCTTTGAAACAGAACTCTACTATGCCGGCCGGCTCACGGCGGAAAGACCGCTTGTGCTCGGCATGGCATTTCACGGAGACACGCCGGGGTACGGGATTTCCTATACGGACGGAAACGGAAGAACCAGACGGTTCTATATCGGCATGAGCGGGGACGACGGCTCTCTCTTTTTAGGGGAATTCTGAGACGGCCGGGCCATCCATTGATCTTGAGTTGTGGGAAGGGAGGCGCTGAAAATGAAATTTTTCAAACGGATTATAGGTCTGCTTTTATTCTTCACCTGTATGGGATCTCCGGCAGAGGCGAAAGTGATTCATCAGGATATGTGCCAGATGAGTACCGCCTATGAGGACCAGATGCATAAGATTGCTGATTTTGAAAAAGGAGCATTTAAAGGCCGTTTTGCTTTGATGGACGGACAGTGCAGCGGGCATACTTCTTATATGGCGATCGTCACTTATTATCATGGAGGGGTCAAAACGACTTTTCTTAATGATGAAAGAATACAGAAAATGAAGCATGTGCAAGTGGGAGAGGTGCTGGCGAATCAGAAGGGCGGCGTGTATCTGAAAATCATTCTTTCCCAATGGTACGGACTGGACGGGCAGGGGAAAGTTGTCGCTTCGGCAGAAGATAAAAAGTCGGTCGGGAATACGGATATTTCTTTGTATGTGGAAAGTGTACGAACCATATACGGCAGTCTTGTGAAAAATAAGCCCGACGGAATGCACGGCAGCATGGATGAGATGAAGCTTGAGGCGAAGGAGTGGAGCCTTCCCGGATTTAAAATCGTGGTGGATGAGGAATGGGCGGACTATGTAAGGCCTGATGTAAACTTTGTCATGTCTGAAAGGGGAGATGCGTGATGCGTATGAAGTGGCTGCCGGCAGGCATCGGGCTGTTCCTCATTGGGATATCGGTGGTATCCTTTGCTGATGGAAGGGTTTATGAACAGGCTGAATTTCCCCATGAAATCTGCGGGACATGGACGGATATTCATGGAGGAAGGACTTTGGAGATTGCCCCCCGTGCCGTGGACGGAGATATTTTGGACGGCATGTATGATGTGGCCGGCGGAGGGGTAAAAGGAGCAGTAAAAGCGGTGCTTCTGCGTGAGGGACAGCCGGTTACGGAGCAGATCAGCTGGAATGTGATGAGTCCGAATTATAAAATACTGGTATATGGAAATCAGGTATACTGTCGTCTCACCGGAAAGCATTTTGAGTCTGTGGATGGTGTATATCTGGGAATGGAGATGAGAGAGGTGCGCCAGCTCTATGGAGAACCGGACTGCGAGGAAGGGAGATTTCCATACCAGAGCTGGAGCTATGTAAAGGAAGGTGTCGGTGTACATTTCTATGGAGGGATTGTGGACGGCATACGGATTAAAAAAGGCAGCAAGAAAACGTTCGATCGTTCCGGGCTGAATGCGGACAGTTCCCGGGACAGTTACGCCGCGTACTATGCCGCGGGAGGACCGATGAATGAATTCTTTACGTCAGGCGAAGAGGATTCGGAATATATCAGCCTCTATGAAGACTGCGTCCATTTGATATCCAGTTCTTGTTAAGAAAGGCCGGACAGAGATATTTCTCAGAACAGGAAAAAGCAAAAGCGTACCGCGGACAAAAGTACGATACGCTTTTGCTTTTTTTGTGAAATTTTACAGCAGGGAGGAAAAAAAGGTCGCGCCTGCTACGGTCATGATACCGGCGATGCAGATGGAAAGGGAACTCATAGCGCCTTCCACTGGCCCCATTTCCATGGCCCGCGCCGTCCCCATGCCGTGGGAAGACGTACCCATGGCAAGACCTTTTGCAATCGGGTTGGTAATACGGAGCGCTTTAAGCACATATTCTCCTGCTATGTTTCCGATAATTCCTGTAAAAATGATGGAGGCGACCGTGATGGGAACATAACCGCCCAATTCTGAAGAAATACCCATTCCGATTGGCGTGGTAATGGACTTCGGCAAAAGTGTCACGTACGCCGCATGGTCAAAGCCGAAAAGGATACATAAGAGGAAAATGGAAACAAGGCTGGACAGGACGCCGGAAAAGATGCCGAGAAAAATGGCGGGCATGTTATTCTTCAGAGTCTTCATCTGCTCGTAAAGAGGCACCGCAAGGCAGATTGTCGCAGGTGTAAGCAGGTAATTGATATACTCAAGGCTTCTGTCCATGGTGTCATAATCGTAACCTGTGAGTTTGATGAACCCGATGATGAGGATGGCGGATACCAGGAGCGGATTTAAAACGGGCGATTTAAATTTCTGCTGGAGGTACATGCCCAGCCAGAAGGTGGATATACTGAGAAATACGCCGATATAAACGGAATTTTCAAGAAGAGAAATCATGGGACGCCTCCTTCGGGACTTCTTTTTTTGGTGAACGGGACAGGAGGAGCTGCGCGGCAAATCCTGTTCCCGCCATGCAGGCAATGAGAGAAATTACATTGGCTGCTATATATTGGAGAATAGCCGCCTTCATGATAGGCCACGCCACCACAAGCCCCACAGCAGCGGGAAGGAAAAGGAATGCCATGATGCTGATGAGAAACATGGCGGTTTCCTTAATCTGTGCTACGTGGAGAATTTTAAACCGGAGGAGGGAAAATAAAATTAAAATGCCGTAAATACTGGCAGGCACAGGCAAAGGCAGAAAATCATGGAAAAGTTCTCCGGCAAAAGAGACGGCCATGATGATGCCGAATTGTAAAAGATATTTCATGGACAACCTCAGGCAAGCACAGCGGAAATATATTGTATAATCATTTTAGCTGTGTTTTCATGACCCAGACGGATTGCGTCTATGCAGAGGTCGTAATATTTCGCTTCTCCCCAGTTTTCACCGGTGTGGAATTTATGGTAATCTTTTCTGTTCTGATCAGAATGGAAAACGATATCTTCCGCTTCTTTCCGGGAGAAATTCCAGTGCTTCATCTTGTAAGCAATACGGGCTTCTTTGTCGCCATGGGTGAAAATACTGACACAGTCTTTTCTGTTTCTGAAAATATAATTTCCGCAGCGTCCGATAATGATGCAGTCCTGATGGCCGATGAGTTTCGTCATTGCTTCCGCAGTGGGTTTGTTAATCTGTTTCACCGACGCACCCATGGATAAGGCCAGGAGAAATCCCTGGGCGGGAAGTTCGTCAAAGAACATGGGCATAGTGTCATAAATACCCTGCTCCCTGGCGAGCCCGGAAAGGGAGTCCCGATCATAAATGGGGATGCCGTAATGTCTTGCGAGCAGGGCTCCGACGGTATATCCGCCGCTGCCGCTTTCGCGGGCGATGGTAATAATCATAGTGGACCTTCTTTCTTTTTGAATACTTTTTATTATACTACCAATGGCAAGCCGGCGAATTTTCTTTTCCATGAGGGAAAAAGACCTAAAAACATTTTTAATATTTAAGTTAAACTCTAATACGAGCTATTTACAGACTTTATTTCACATACTCACAGATTTATATATGACAGCGTTTCTCTTTTACTGGGGAAAAAGCATATTTACGCAAAACGGAGAAATAAACTATTTCTATGTATGGCTATTTTGCGGAGTTCCTTTCGGTATCAGAAGAATGTTTTTATGGCTGATTCCAATTAACCATGACTTTACCGTAACAGCGGGAATATTTGCTGTAAATATCATAGCAGGCGGACTGATCGGCTGCATTGTGATTGTCTGGCAGCTTCTCGTTGCTGCATGGTACATTCCGCTTACGATATACAGGCTTGTAAATAAGTAGGAAAAAACAAGACAAATGGTATGTGTTTCTATATGTTAATGGACTTGTACCTTTCAAAATTCTTAAAATATGGTATAATCACTCTGATTATAAAATGCTTATTGTACCGATAAGTAAATGCTATCAAGGAGGTATAAATTTGAAAAAAGCGTTAATTGTTGGACTAAATAACTATCCAAACTATCCATTATCATGGTGTGATGATGATGCTATCGCAGTTAAAGATTTGATAGAATCTAATGGTGATGGTTCTCCAAATTTTGATGTGAAATCTATCACTGATAGGTGTTCAAAAGTAAGTTTGCGTTCAGCTATTGAGGAACTTTTTGAGGGAGATTCCGATATAGCTTTACTATATTTTTCAGGACACGGTGCTGATACAGATGGTGGCTACTTATGTACAACAGACTTTTCAAGTGGAGACTATGGCGTTAGAATGTCAGATGTTCTAAATTGGGCAAATAACTCAAAATGCAAAAACAAAGTCATTATACTTGATTGTTGTTTTGCAGGGAGGATGGGAGAATCTTTATTGGTTAACAATGATTCGATTCTTGGAGAAGGAGTTACCATTATAGCTGCGAGCCAAAGTTGGCAAACATCTGCTGAAAATGGAACTATTCATCATGGAGTGTTTACCGATTTGCTTATTCAAGGATTAAAAGGTGGAGCTGCGGATATAAGTGGAAGTATTACACCAGCAAGTTTATACTCATTCATTGATCAATCATTAGGCGCATGGCAGCAACGTCCAGTTTTCAAAACTAATATTTCACAATTTCTTCCATTGAGAACAATACAAGCCAAGGTTCCCAAAACTATATTAAGAAAATTAAGTATGTATTTCGAAACGCCATCAGATGAATATCAACTTGATCCATCATTTGAATATACCAACTCTCCGGATGTAGAACATAATGTAATAGAACCATATGCAGATTCATCAAATGTTGCTATATTTAAGGAATTACAACTTTTTGAGAGTGTTGGATTGGTCGAACCTGTAAATGCAGATCATATGTACTTTGCAGCAATGGAAAGAAAAACATGTAAATTAACTGCATTGGGTTTACACTATTGGAAGCTATCAAAAGATAGAAGATTTTGAATGATATAATTGTTAATATTGCATTAAAAAAGGAAAAAATAAATGTCAAAAACGTATCATATTTTTATAAGTCATTCTTGGGCATATCCAGATGCCTATGAGGGATTAATCGAATTATTAGATAAAGATCCTAATTTCTCTTATTCAGATTATTCAGTTCCCAAAAATGATCCGATTCATAATGCCGGAACCAGTAAAGAACTATATAATGCAATTAAAGCACAAGTTTCAAAAGCAAGTGTAGTTATAATAATGGCTGGTGTATATTCAACATACAGCAAATGGATAAATAAGGAAATTGAAATTGCACAAACAGAATTTTTAATTCCAAAGCCTATTATTGCAGTAGAGCCATGGGCTTCAGAAAAGACTTCTGTTAAAGTCAAAGATGCAGCTGATAAAATCGTAGGGTGGAATAGTTCATCTATCATAAACGCAATCAAGGAACTTGGATAATAAAAATAGCGGACGCAGTAGCCACAAATACATGGCTGCCGCGTCCGTTTTTCTCTTGATTTTTCCTTATGCTACGCAGTTAAACCTCATTTTTAAGGATTTAGGTATGAATCCCTGCCATAAGCTAAAACGCTTCTAAAAAGCAAGAATATATAAGGCATTTGCACCCTCTACTTCGTAACAAGGCTTCGCTTTTTTCTCATACGCTCTGCCGCCTGCTTTCTTGTGATTTTCTTTCTGCAATCGGAGCAATATTTCGCATTGTTGGACTTTGATGCAAAAGGCACTCCGCATACGGCGCATCGTCGTTTTTCCTCCGGTGCGTAAAGCTCTGTAAAAAGCTCTCTGTCAAGCGGGAGCACCGCGTCTGAAAACCACCTGCAAAGAAGCGAACAGGAAATAAGCTGTGGACAGGGGCAGGCTTCCTCGTCATCAAGTAAAATGCAGTTTCCATTATCAAAGTTACAGCATTCTTTTTTTACAAGGCGATTGACACGCTTTGCCTGCTTAGGTGAAAGCGGCTTTAATTTCCTCATATTTTATCGGCGGGATCAATGGAAAGCGCGGCAAATTCCTCATCGGACAGGCTGTTCACCTTTTTTACCGTACGCTTTGCAAGCTCCCGCATATCATGATCCATAAAGGAAAGTGCAAATGCGATTTTCTCCGTTACTTCTCCTTTGGTTTCGCCCCTGTAAATAGCCAGTAAATTCATTTCTTCAACTGTAAAAGGATTTATGCTTATACCTCCAATTCATGATGTTTTGTTTTCGTGTTATGTTTTTTGTGTTCAGACTGTTTTTTCGCTTCCTTTAGCTGTGCTCTGATAGACGGCTTTTTCTCCGGTTCTTTGGTGCTGAGATTTTCTTCCTTAAGCGCATTTGCAAGCTCGGTAAGGGAAATGGCTTCTCCCGCCTTAACTTTCTGCTCAAGCTCATCTACTGTAGGTGCGGGTGGTGTGTTATTCATAATCCCGTCAACCATGTTGTAATTTTGCTCTGCGGAAATCTCGGCAGCTTTCAGGTAGTTTTCCGGTTTCAGAAATTCCGGCACTTCCTTGTAACCGAAACGGTCAACATAGTGGGCGCTGTCCTTTCCATCCTTATGAAGCACAACCACATCGGAAACGGAAAGACTGTGCCCGTAAAAGTCCTTTGGATGATCGATATTAAGGCGGGTGTAAATATTCTCAAGGGAAAGTCCATCTGTAAGCTCCGCCTCATATACCTTGACATAGTTATCCGGGTTAAGTGCCTGTCCCGATTCTTTTAAGCGGTCATAGGATTCAAATTGAAGCTCTCTTGTGTCCTCGCCGCACTTTAACTGATAAATCTGAAAGCTGTCTTTTTCAGGCTCGGTATTTTCCGCCTTTGCATAAAGCTCTTTGATCTGTCCGTTTGTGAGTTTCCCGGAACGCACCTCATCTAAAAGCTTTGTGCATTGCTCTGGTCTTAGGTCAATATGATGGACACATAAAATTGCGACTTTTATGCCACACTCCCCGCATGCACTTCATCCAGGGTCTGATAGCCAAGGCTACTATGCTTTCTCCTGCGATTATACCATGACTCAATATATTCGAAGAGACTCTGATAGGCATCTTTTGAATCCTTATACGTTTTACAATACACTTCTTCCTTTTTTAGCAAAGAATGAAATGATTCAATACAAGCATTATCGTAAGGACAACCTTTTCGACTGAATGAATGCCGTATTTTATGATTTGTAAGATATCGTTCAAATAATTCGCTTGTATACTGCGTTCCTAAATCGCTTTGAATAATGATTCCTTCCGTATCAGAAACATTCATGCAAGCATTACGCACAGCCTTTACTGCAAGTTCAGCAGTCATTGATGTATCATAAGCCCACCCGATAATCCTGCGACTATATAAATCCATTACTGATTCCAGATATGTCCAACCGTCTTTTTGTGTGAATATATAGGTAATATCTGTACACCATTTTTGGTTAATGCCGGTCGCTGTAAAATCCTGATTTAATATATTTTCTTTTTCATCGATAGGGACATTGTTTGAGACATGACGGTATTTCTTGATGACGATAGAACGAATCCCCATAGCAGCCATTCTTCGCTGCACACGTTTTAAACTGACATGCCAGCCTCTGTCATGAAGGTCATCACAGATCTTTGGCGCTCCGTAACGGCAATTTGTATCGTAATAGATTGCCAAAATATCTGCATCTAACTTTTGATTTTCAATTTCCCGATTAGAAGGGACATGGTGAATACATTTGTAAAAGGTGCTGCGATTCATATTGAGTACCTTACACATAAGTTTGATAGGATACTTATTTTGATATGCTGTTATGAAAGTAACGATTGCGGTTATTGTTCTTTGGCGAATATGGCTGTAGCTTTTTTTAATATTTCATTTTCCAGTTCAAGTTCATGTATTTTCTTTTGGAGTTTTTGATATTCCTTCATAGAAATAGTTTGCTTCTCATTTACTTGAAGAGTAGGAGCATAGAGCTTCTTCCATTTGTAAATTGTTTGCTCGACTAAGCCATATTCATTTGCGAGCGCTTTAACTGATTTTCCGGAAAGGTGTAAGTTTACAATCTGTTTCTTAAATTCCTCAGAATACCTCTTGTTGTTATGCACCATTTGCAACACATCCTTTCCTATACAAAAGTTTAATGTGTCGCATTTTATGTGTCCACTAATTTATACTAACACCATCCTTGTATTTCAAGGGGGAGGATTAATTATTAAAGTTTATAAGATAATAAAATAATAAATAGATTGATTATAAATATGGATATAAGTATAATAATTCATGTGGAATAGTAGCAGACGGGGATGAATGATACTTTTCCGCACGAATCAGTTTGTTTATGAACCTGAGGGAATATGGCAGAGAAGGAAATTTGGAGACTTCGGCGCCGTCTCTTACAGGTATTTTTTATATGCAAGGAGAGGAGTATAGCATGAAAAAATCAGGGGTTTTAGGGCTGGCGGTATTGCTTGCCCTGGCAGGCGGCACGGCTCATGCGGCCGGTGTTTATGAGTTGGAAGGAGTTGTCGTTACAGCGACTAAAATTGAAGAGTCCACGGAAAAAGTGCCGGCCAGTATATCTGTGGTAACGGCAAAGGAAATTAAAGACCGCGGTTATCAAAGTGTAGCCCAGGCATTGGGGCAGGAACCGGGGGTTTACCTGTCGCCTGTAGCAAATGGCGGGATTTCCCTTCGCGGTTTCGCATCCAGCGATATCCTTGTCCTGGTAGATGGACAGCCTGTCAATTCCGGTTGGAACGGTTCTGTAGACTGGACGATGATTCCTGTGGAAAATATTAAGAAGGTAGAAGTACTTCGCGGTGCTGCCTCTTCCCTTTACGGCGGCCGTGCGACAGGCGGCGTCATTTCGATTACGACAAATACCCATGAGGAAGGGGTTCATGGGAATATGACGCTTTCTTACGGAAGCAACAGTACGACAAAACAGGTTTATGATGTATCTGTCCGTAAAGATAAATGGGATATCGGCGCAGGGTATGAAAAACGTAAAACTGATGGTTGGCGGGGATATTATGTGGATTCCCGCGTATCAAGCAGCACGGCAAATACACCGCAATTCGATGCGAGTAATTTACCTATTGACGGCCGCGGCAGGGTCATTTTGGGAGGCCGCGGAGAGAAAGCATGGACTTCGGAAAGTTACCATGCCAAGTTGACCTATCATTTCAATGATGACAAGTCTTTGACTTATTCCTACCTTCATACGGATCATAAATACAGTTATGAGCATCCCTTCACTTTGATTAAGGATGCTTCCGGAAAGAGCATTTTCTATGGCAGCGTTGTTTACCCCAATGGAAAAGGTATAGATTTTGCGCCGGGTGATTTTCTCGGATATGTGGGCGCGAAAGAATGGGGTATGCACAATATTTTCTATGATGATAATAAAAACCGGTTCCATGTCCATGCAGGGTATACAGATATTAAAAAAGACGGCTACAGCAGTGCCGGCGGAGATGATGCGTGGCTGCCCATGACAGAAGAGGAGACTTATGCGTGGAATGGGGAAGGAGTACAGTCTTTTTATCCGAGCAAGACAAAAGACTTTGATTTGAATAAAACCTGGGAATTGGGGTCCCATACCCTGATCGGCGGCTTGGCATACAGGGCAAATTCTTTTGACCAAACGAGATACAATCTGGCCCATTACAAAGATCACGGCAGTAAAATAAATGCTTATGAAAAACATCGCGGTAAAGACGAATCCCTGTCCGCTTATTTCCAGGATAAATGGCAGGCTTCTGAAAAATTTGCTGTTTACGCAGGCCTCCGTTTTGACCGCTACAAGAAATATGGCGGCCATCATGAATTCCTTACGACCGGTTATGTGAAGGACGATGAAGAAGGTATTTATAATGCATGGAGCCCGAAATTATCCTTAGAGTACCTTGTGGGGAATGATACCACTGTATATGCAAGTTATGGACATTCCTTCACGCCGCCTATACTCTACCAGGTGTATCGTTCTGAAAGATCCCCCATCAAGATTGTCAATGGCGTGCCTACGGCTTCTACAAGGGGATCTTTGCCCAATCCCGATCTTGACCCGGAACAGACGGATACGTATGAACTGGGATTGAAGAAAAAATGGAAAGACACCACTGCGAATATTGCTGTCTACAAAGCGGATACGAAAGATGCTATCCGTTATTTCTCCACGGGCAAAGCATCTGTTTACAAAGGGGTATTCTATAAGAAAGGTTATTCCCAGTACAGGAACTTCGGCAAGGCAAAGAAAAAGGGCTTCGAGTTCAGTGCTACCCATCAATTCTCCGATAAGGTAAGCGGCTATTTGAATTATGCATGGGAAACGGAATCCATTGATGGTGAACATAACTGGGATATTCCGAAACACCTTATCCACTTCGGCGTGGAGTTTACCAATAAGAGATGGGATATTCTTGCTGATGCCCAGTATGTCAGCGCACGCCAGGAACCTGATGCGGCAACAGGCGTGTACTACTCTGCGGGAAAATTCTTCATCGCCAGCTTATCGGCCAATTACAACTTTACGAAGAACACCGCTGCCCAGTTCTATATTTACAACCTTTTCGACAAGGTGATTTATGACAGCGAAGCGGCAAGCGGCAGAACATACACCCTTACACTGCGTCATTCTTTTTAAGGAGGCACGATGAAGAAAATATTTGGACTTGTTTTAGCAGTCGCTCTTTGCACTGCCGGCACCATATCGGCGAGACTTCCCGAACCGGTTTCCATGCCGCAGGATATCAAAGGAGCAAGTCCCCATAAGCCGGAAGCGGCGGTGTACTATCTGACGGAGCTTGTGAAAGAAGGAAAGATGACGGCAGAAGAAGCAGAGCGGACGGAAGTGTACATGATTTTCAGGAATGCCCGCCGTATGCAGGATTTGCAGGATGTGGAAGGGCTTTCCGAGGAAGACCGCAGGGCATATATGAAAAAGAAACGTGAACTGCGGGGAAATCCCCTTGTGGAATACGCCAACCGATGCGGATTCACTTTGGAACGGGCCAAAGAACTCATGGATCTTATGCATGACTCTGACAAAGGCACTTCATACTACGGGAAAGCCCGTCATCATGGATAAAATATAAAAAGGAACCTGCCGGCATAGCCGGTGGGTTCCTTTTATATCACAGCTTTTAAATTTTTGTCATTTTTGACATACTTGTGTCTCCCGGATTCCAAAAGCACAGTTCTCCTGCATGGAGAGATTTCTGCACATCGATGGTCCGCTGGTTGGAAGAGCCTTTGAAGAGAAGGGTGATGTCTTTTTTTGCGAGGACAAATTCACCGTCCACAAGGATGTCTATATATTTTAGAAGCTCCATTGTTTCAGGCATAATCTTTGCAAAATGACCGAGTATTTCCTTATCGAAAAGATAGCCGGAGAAGCACCAGAGATCTTTTTCCGGATAGGTTTCCTTGAATCGTTTCACCAAGGGGAGAAGTCCTTTTTGGTTGACCGGCTCCATGGGCTCGCCGCCGAGGAGAGTCATGCCCTGGTAGCAGTCCTGCCCCAATTGTCTGATGATGTAGTCTTCCGTTTCTTTCGTGAAGGGCTTGCCGTAGTGAAAAGACCATGTATCCGGATTGAAGCAGCCTTTGCAGTGGTGGGTGCAGCCGGAAACGAAAAGGGAAAAGCGGATGCCCGGCCCGTTGGCGATATCATATTCTTTGATTCCGGCGTAGTTCATAAATACCTCGCGATAGGGAATAAAAACGGCGCTCATACAGGATGGCGCCGCCTTGTTTCAATAATGGTGATTAAAGGTGGAGGACTCTGTCTTTGATTTCCTGTGTGCGGCCCTGGTTCCAGAACTGGGTGCCGATGTATCCGCATGTCCTTCTTGCCACGGACATGGTGTGCTGGTCGTGGTTGCCGCAGTTCGGGCATTCCCAGATGAGCTTGCCGTTTTCATCATCAATAATCTTGATTTCTCCGTCGTAGCCGCACTGCATGCAGTAGTCGCTCTTGGTATTCAGCTCCGCATACATGATGTTTTCATAGATGTACTTCATGACGGCAATGACAGCGGGGATGTTGTTCTGCATATTCGGCACTTCGATGTAGGAAATCGCGCCGCCCGGGGAGAGCCGCTGGAAATCGGATTCAAATTTCAGCTTATGGAAAGCGTCGATATGTTCGGCCACATGGACATGGTAACTGTTGGTGATGTAGTTTTTATCCGTGACGCCGGGGATCATGCCGAAACGTTTCTGGAGGCATTTGGCAAACTTATAAGTGGTGGATTCCATCGGAGTGCCGTAGACGGAGTAACTGATATGTTCGGCGGCTTTCCATTCGGCGCACTTATCGTTCAGCTTCTGCATGACTTTCATGCCGAATGCTTTGCCTTCTTCCGTGGTGTGGGAAACGCCCAGCATTCTTACGCACATTTCATAAAGGCCTGCGTAGCCGAGGGAAATGGTGCTGTAATTATTGAAGAGCAGTTTATCGATGGCTTCGCCTTTTTTCAGACGGGCAAGAGCGCCGTGCTGCCAGAGGATGGGGGCTACGTCGGAAATGGTGCCCAGAAGTCTTTCGTGACGGCAGCGGAGAGCCCGGTGGCAAAGTTCGAGACGGTCTTCAAGGATTTTCCAGAATTCATCCATATTTCCTTCTGCCGAGCAGGCTACGTCTACCAGATTCAGTGTGACAACGCCCTGGTTGAAACGGCCGTAATATTTATGCGCGCCATTTTTACCAAGACCTTCCGTGTCGGGGGTGAGGAAGCTGCGGCAGCCCATGCAGGGGTATACGTCACCGTTTTTGTATTCCTTCATGATTTTCGCGGAAATATAGTCGGGGACGAGACGTTTTGCAGTGCATTCCGCAGCAAGCTTCGTCAGCTCATAGTAGGGGGAGTCATCATGGATATTATCTTCATCAAGGACGTAGATCAGTTTCGGGAATGCCGGTGTGATCCATACGCCTTTTTCATTCTTTACTCCCTTCATTCTTTGGAGAAGGACTTCTTTGATGATCATGGCGAGATCGTCACGGGTGCGGCCTTTCGGTACTTCATCAAGATACATGAACATGGTGACGAAAGGAGCCTGGCCGTTACAGGTCATCAGAGTAATGAGCTGGTACTGGATTGTCTGAATACCGCTCTTGATCTCTTCATGGAGACGGGCTTCAACAATTTTGGAAATGATTTCATCATTCATGGATTCGCCGGTCAGCTTCCGTTCTTCGATGACTTCCTTTTTGATTTTCTGACGGCTGATATCGACAAAGGGCGCAAGGTGAGAAAGCGTAAAGGACTGGCCGCCGTACTGGTTGGACGCCACCTGGGCAACAATCTGGGTCGTTACATTGCAGGCGGTGAAGAAAGAATGGGGCTTTTCAATCATCGTCTGGCTGATGACAGTACCGTTCTGGAGCATGTCTTCCAGGTTAATGAGATCACAGTTATGTTCTTTCTGCGCGAAATAGTCGGCATCATGGAAGTGAATGATGCCTTCATCGTGCGCCTTGACGATTTCTTCAGGAAGAAGAAGGCGGCGCGTGAGGTCTTTGGATACCTCGCCGGCCATATAGTCGCGCTGGGTAGAATTGATGACAGGATTTTTATTGGAGTTTTCCTGTTTTACTTCTTCATTATTAAGTTCGATTAGAGAAAGAATACCGTCATCGGTGGTATTGCTCTTGCGGGAAATTTCGCGTTTATAACGATAACGGACGTATTTCTGTGCTACTTCATAGCCGCGCATTTCCATGATGCCCGTTTCTACCATATCCTGGATATCTTCGACATTGGCCGCGTGGGGATAATTGGAAATTTTCTTCGCGATATTGTCCGCAATCGCGCGTATCTGGAAATCGTTCATCTGATGGATGCCGGCGACTTCATGATTGGCTTTGCCGATAGCGTTGATGATTTTCGTGATATCGAAAGTGACTTCCTGTCCGTTTCTTTTGATGACATTTGTGCGGACGATGACGTTCTCTTCATTTCCCTGTTGCATGACTACACTCCCTATTAATGATTGGATATAATAAAATTAAAATAACACGTACAAAATATAGTTTTTACTTCTGCTGCGATACAACATATTGTATCGTGATTTATAGTACAACATATTCACAGGAAATGGAATAGGAAAAACGAATTAAAAAAATACCATTATTTTTCAAAGTTGCGGAAAATCAAAAATATGGAAAATGCAGGCATGTCGATATGGGGCGGAAAGGAGACAGGAGGCTTTGGCGTTTCACGAAACGTTTCACAATGGAGGTACTCATTCAAGATTTTTTCTATAGGCACCTATAGAAAAGAGGGTACTATATATAGTAGGAAAAGAAATGAAATTTCCATAAATGGTATGAGGGGATAAAGTCTTGTACCGGGGATGGAAGAAACAGCGGCAGAAAAGAAAAGGGGAACGATGATTTTAAAAACGATGATTCTAAAAAGGAAGAGAAAGCCTTCTTTCTTCTTTGCTGGCGGGATTGTGCTATAATGGAACAAATATTATTATCTTTTGGTTTAATTGTTCATATTTTGAGTAAAAATTTTTATATGAGATATACATTGATTAATCAGAGGAGCGCCGGCTTTCATGAGAAATTCTGAAATTCGCAGACAGCATAAAGAAAAATCTTCCACGGTAAAAAAGATTTTTCTTTTTCTTTTCATTATTGTTTTTATTGCAGGCGCCGGGGCGGCGGCAGGTTTCTTTCTGTCGGTGAGCAGCGGGCTTCCGGATATTTCCGCAAATATTGCACCGGATGCGTCATCCCGCATTTATGATGCCAAGGGGCGGCTTATTACTACGGTTCACGCCGAGGAAAACCGTCTCCCCGTGTCCATTGATGAAGTGCCGGCTAATTTACAAAACGCATTTATTGCGGTAGAGGATAACCGCTTTTATGAACATCACGGCGTGGATCCTCTCGGTATCATCCGTGCCGTTTTCAGAAATATCATCAGCGGCAATGCCACGGCGCAGGGGGGGAGCACCATTACGCAGCAGCTGGCGCGAAACGCTTTCCTTTCGCAGGAACAGACGCTGAAACGCAAGCTGCTGGAGGCTTTTCTTGCCCTAAAGATAGAGCGGCAGTATACCAAAAAAGAAATTCTGGAAATGTATATGAACCAGATTTATTTCGGACAGGGCTGTTATGGTATCCAGACGGCATCTAAAGTGTATTTTGGAAAAGACGTGAAGGATTTGTCTCTTGCCCAGTGCGCGCTTATAGCGGGTCTTCCGAACAGTCCGAATTATTACTCTCCGTTCCACAGTGTGGAAGCGGCAAAACAGCGGCAGTCCATCGTTCTTGATCAGATGGTGAAGTATGGGTACATTACCGAGAGTGAGGCCGCTGCGGCAAAAGAAGCGGATATCCATCTGGCCCGGCCCCAGGAACAGCGGGGAACGGATAGTGTGGCATCTTATTTTGTAAATTATGTCATTCACTTGATCAGCGAAAAGTATGATTCCGATGCGATATACAAAGAGGGCCTGCAGATTTACACTACACTGGATCTTGATTTGCAGAAGGAAGCGGAAGCGGCTCTGAAGAAAAATCTTCCTAATGCCTATACGGATGATAATAATCTGACTCAGCCCCAGGGTGCCCTTGTTTCCATAGAAGTGGGAACGGGATATGTCCGTGCCATGGTAGGCGGCCGCGGACAGGATCATTTTAACCGTGCGGTGCAGATGACCCGCCAGCCGGGTTCGGCTTTCAAGCCTTTTGTCTACCTCACTGCATTTGCAAATAAAGTAACGCCTTTCGATATACTCAGTAATACAGCGAAAGATTTTGGTGGCGGCTGGACACCGAAGAATTACGGTGGCACTTCCGGCGGCAGTGTAACCGTCATGGAAGCGCTTGTGAAGTCCATGAATATACCTACGGTCTATCTGGCGGATCAGGTAGGCATGGGAAAAATTATTCAGACGGCAAAAAATGTGGGGATTTCCACCTTAGTTACCGAGGGTGAATACAGTGATACGAACTTGGCAACAGCTCTCGGTGGTCTGACTTACGGCGTGTCCGTCTGGGATATGGCAAAAGCATACAGCGTGTTTGCAAACGGCGGCAAACTGGTGGAACCGACGGTCATTATGAAAGTTGTCGACCGCAATGGAAAGGTGCTTGAAGATCATTCAGGTGCGCGGGAAAGTACACAGGCCGTTGATGAAGCCTCGGCATGGACATTGACGAGCGTGCTGGAAGAAGTTATCTCCCGCGGAACTGGCGGAAATGCATATATCGGACGGCCGTCGGCAGGAAAGACAGGGACTACTGATGATGAACATGACGCATGGTTTGTCGGATATACGCCGGATCTCTCCACGGCTGTCTGGGTCGGCGATGACACATCCACCAATGCGGGGTATACCGGCGGCACCATTCCGGCGGCGATCTGGCGCGATTATATGTACGAAGCGGAAAGCGGTTACACCGTGAAGAATTTCGAAATTCCTGCCTCCGTAAGAAGCAGTATGGAAAAAGCAAGAGCCGCGCGGGCAAAGCAGGAAGCGGAAGCGGCGGAAAAGAAGAAAAAGGAAGAAGCGGAGAAAAAGAAAAAAGCATTGAAGGATAAAGTGAAATCTGCGGGGAATAAACTTCTTGACAGGATTTCGGGCCGGTCGGCAGAAAAGTCCGGGGAAAAACAGTAATGGGAAGAATATAAATTGACAAAGGACAGGACGTTTCGTAAAAGGCGTCCTTTTCTTTTGCAGAAAATATGAAAACGGGAAAAGGAATATGTGTTATGTAATGATAAAAAGTAATGAAAACAGCATACATTTATGCTAAAATTACAACGGACTTTCTTTTTATAGTTAGTGTCTGGGATATATGCTAAAATTGCTTTGGTAAGTAAACATATTTAAGATTTGAGAGGAGATGTTTTTCATGAAATGGAAGGCTCTTGCTGCATGCACCCTGGCCGGACTGGCGTTGATTGCTGCCGGCTGCGGCGGCGGTGACAAGGCGGCTGCAGGCGGTGCGAAAGCGGGCGGTCAGGATCTGAAAGGCAAGAAGTTGGTGATGTATGTGTCTTTCCATGAAGACACGGCGAAAGAACTGGCGGATCTGTTTAAGAAGCAGACCGGTGCAGATGTAAGCTTCATCCGTCTGCCGACAGGGGAAGCTCTTGCCCGTATCACGGCGGAAAAAGATGCGCCGAAAGCGGATATCTGGCTCGGCGGCACGGCGGACGCCCATGCGAAAGCGGCGGCTGACGGACTTCTGGAAGCTTATAAATCCAAGAATGCCAAAATGATCATGCCTGAATACCAGGACAAAGACGGTTTCTGGTATGGCACGTATCTGGAAGTTTTGGCAATCGGCTATAATGAAAAACGTTTCAATGAAGAATTTAAACCGAAAGGCGTCGCCGCTCCGACGACACTGCAGGATCTTCTGAAACCTGAATTCAAAGGGGAAATTATTATGCCTGATCCCCGTAAATCCGGTACAGGCAATACTTTTATCAGTTCCGTTCTTCAGAATATGGGTGAAGAAAAAGGCTGGGAATATCTGAAAGCGCTGAAACCGCAGGTGGCGCAGTTCACTCCTTCCGGATTTACACCGGGACAGAAAGCCGGCGCCGGCGAATATCTTATCGCCGTCAACTTTATTTCCGATCAGAATCTGGTCAGCGCCAAGGGACAGAAACTGGTGAGCACCATTTACGATCAGGCAGGCTGGACGGTATGCCCCGTAGGCAAGATCAAGAACAAAGCCAATGAAGATGTGGCGAAAGCGTTTATTGATTTTGTCCTTACCAAAGAAGCGGGAGATATCCTTGTAAAGACGACGAACGGCATTGCCTGCAATCCTGAAGTGGCTCCGCCCCAGGGCATGAAGCCGCTGAAAGAGCTGCCGCTGTTCAAGACTTATGATTTGGTCAAGGCGGGCGCCGATAAACAGAAGAACTGCGATACATTCTTTGCTGAATAATATGTCTGTCAAAAAGCTGCCTCCACCAATGACGGTGGGGGTAACTTTTTATCTATTACTTTTACTTATTTAAGAAATAGTCTGCTTTATACCTGCCCTTCCCTCGCCGATGGAAAAGCCGGAAGGCACCTGCTGTTTTAAAGAAATAAATCCTTTTTATATCTAAGGAGTTTTGTATGAATGAAAAAGAGTCCGGCCGCGAACACACCGGAATCGCAGCGGAGATGAAAGTGCTTCTTCGGGAGCCGCCGCTTCTCATCGGTATTCTTGCCGTATTCCTTCTGTTTGCCGTATTTATTATTTATCCTTTTGTGAAAATTCTTCTCGTTCCGACATCGGCAGACTGGATGCGCGCCGTCACGGATAAGGAGTTCATCGAGGTATTCAGCCACACGATCTTCTCGTCCTTTGTTGCTACGGCGACGGCTATCGTTTTCGGATTCATTTTCGCTTACGGCGTGAATTACACGAATATGCCGTGCAAGCGTTTCTTCCAGGTGGTGGCTCTGCTTCCTACCATGGCGCCGTCCGTTGTCAGCGGTCTGGCATTCATCATGCTTTTCGGCCGCCGCGGCTTTATTACATGGGAAATGCTTCATTTGAAGGTGGATCTTTACGGACCTGTCGGACTTTGGGTAGCGCAGACTATCGCTTTTTTCCCGCTGGCGTACATCACTATTTCGGGTGTCTTGAAAAATATCAGTCCGAATTTGGAACTGGCGGCACAGAACCTGGGGGCGAAAGGGTGGTACCTTTTCCGTACGGTGACCCTCAGACTGGCCACACCGGGGCTGGCAAGCGCGTTCCTCTTGGTCGGTATCAACTCATTGGCGGACTTTGGCAATCCCATGCTGGTCGGCGGTAATTACCATGTTCTGGCCACGGAAGCATACACACAGGTCACCGGTGCCTGGGATCTTCCCATGGGCGCCACGCTTTCTGTATTCCTTGTCATTCCGACACTCATTGTTTTCTTTGTACAGCGGTATTATCTGGAAAAGAACTCTTACGTTACTGTTACGGGAAAGCCCGTGGCAGGCCTCATCCGTGTGACGGCGGGACCGGCGGCAACATGGTGTTTCTTTACTTTCTGCATGCTTCTCAGCCTGGGCATCCTTATGATTATCGGCGTGGTCGTGCTTTTTGCCTTTACCGTTTCTTTCGGTGCGGATTACACCTTCACTCTTGAGTATTTCAAAGAAGGCGTCATCAACTCCAATGTCATGGTGAACTCCTGGGTGGCATCCATGTCCACGGCGGCAATCAGCACGGTCTTCGGCATTGCTCTGGCGTTTCTGGTGCTCCGTAAAAAATTCCCGGGAAGAACAGTTATGGATTTCCTTGCCATGCTTCCCGTCTCTCTGCCGGGGACGTTTATCGGTCTTGCCATGATTCTCGCCTTTAATGACGGACCGCTTGAAATGACGGGTACGCTTGCTATTATCATTCTCGGTATGGCCCTCCGCCAGCTGCCGGTAGGATATCGGCAGGCCGTGGCGGGGCTGAAACAGATCGAAGGCTCTTTGGAGCAGGCGTCTACCAACTTAGGGGCAGGCAGCTTCACGACTTTCCGGAAAATTGTGCTGCCTATGCTGAAAAATTCACTTTCTGTCAGCTTTGTATACGCGTTCATGCGTTCCATGAACACCTTAAGCACCGTTATTTTCCTCGTGTCACCGGAATGGAACCTGGCATCCATCAATATCATGAGCCTGGCAAATCAGGGATTCCTCCCGACTGCCAGCGCCACTGCCGTAGGCATCATGCTTGTTATTTACCTGACTTTCGGTGTGGTGAAACTGATACTCCGTGACAAGATCAATATCTTTGATTTATAATCGCTCAAAGTTTACAACAGAGGTGGAAATATGTCAGACTTAGTATTGCAGCTGAAACAGATCAATAAATATTTTGGTCAGAGCCATGTCATCAAAGACGTGAACATTGATTTTGAAAAGGGGCATTTCGTTACATTCCTCGGGCCGTCAGGCTGCGGGAAGACCACGCTTCTCCGCATGGTGGCAGGTTTCTATGAACCGGATAACGGGGAAATACTTCTCAACGGCAAACGAATCGAAAGGATTCCTCCTTACAGCAGAAATACGGCCATGGTATTTCAGGAATATGCCCTCTTTCCGCATATGAACGTTTTTGATAATGTTTCCTATGGACTTCGTGTGAAGAACCGTCCGAAAGAGGAAATAGAAAGACGTGTCAAAGAAGCGCTTGACCTCATGCAGCTCAAAGGCATGGAGGACCGTTTCCCGAACCAGATGTCCGGCGGACAGCAGCAGCGTGTCGCTGTGGCCCGTGCCCTTGTCATGAATCCTGAAGTTCTTCTTCTTGATGAACCGCTGTCCAATTTGGATGCGAAGCTGCGCGAAAGCGTCCGCGTGGAACTCCGTGATATTCAGAAGAAGATGGGGCTTTCCACGATTTATGTCACCCATGACCAGTCGGAAGCTCTTTCCATGTCGGACATGATTGTCGTCCTTAAAGGCGGCGTCGTCCATCAGACAGGATCGCCCCAGGAGATCTACTTTGAACCGAAGACGCCGTTCGTGGCGGACTTCATCGGCACGACAAACCTCCTCAGCGTAAAAGGGCTGGGAGAAAATACTGTTTCTTACGGGAACGACAGAATCCCCACTGCGAAGAGCGTAAATGCAGGGCAGGAATACTGCCTGAGCATCCGTCCCGAATGTCTGAAGTTGGTGAAAGAGGCCGTTGACGGGCAGGTGAATGTAAAAGTCACCATTCAAAATAAAATGTTCCTTGGAGAAAAAATCCGCTACTTTGTCAATGACAGTCTTGGCAAGGAATGGATTATCGATATTTATGACCCCGGCAGGACGATCCTGGAAGGCGAAGCATATGCCGCTTTCCCCTTTGAAAAGGCATGGCTCATTGAAGATCTGACGGATTGAAATGAAAAAAGAGCGGAGTTTCCGTAAAAAGAAACGACGCTCTTTTTTGTCTACCGAAAAGGCATGAGTGGAGGGGCTGTGACAAGGCACAAAAATATTTTGTCACAGCCTCTTTATAATTGGCTATGGCAGGTCTCTCAGCAGATCGTTTACATGAGAAGCAGCTTTCACGTTCCTGTATTCTTTTACCAATACGCCTTTTTCATCAATGATGAATGTGGAGCGCTCGATGCCCATGTATTTTTTCCCGTACATGCTCTTTTCTTTCATGACGCCGTACAAATTGCACACCGTTTCCTTTTCATCAGAAAGGAGAGGGAAATTAAGTTCATACTTGTCGCGGAAATTGCAGTGCTTTTTCACGCTGTCGCGGCTCACGCCAAGTACGGAATAACCCCGCTTCTTAAATTCTTCCAGATTGGCGCGGAATGCCTGCGCTTCCAGCGTGCACCCGGAAGTATTATCTTTCGGATAGAAATAAAGAATCACCTTCCCGCCCTTGTAATCGGAAAGGGAAATATCCTGTCCGCCGTCAGACGGAAGTGTGAATAGGGGCGCTTTTTTGCCCACCGTAAGATCTGCCATGATAACCTCCTTAAAGAAATATATTTTCTTTCATTATAGTATGGGGGAGACAGGATGTAAACGGAGAAAAAGCTGTAAAAATAATCCTCTCCCGGCAGCTGGACAGCAAGCATAAGGAGATATATGAATCGCAGACAAAGATGGTATAATGAATTTATACACAGGGAAATCGCGTAAATTGACATTTTAACATCCGGAGATAAAAATGTCTTTTCATGAAGAGCTGAATCAAAAACTGAATGTATTCTTTAATCGTGACTGGTTTGTTGAGTTGTCGGAACAGGAAGAGGAAAAGATGGAAGAACTCGCGGCCGGTCTTGTGAAAGATTTTGGCTGGGATACGGTTTTTCATGCAGCATTCGAATATCTGAAAGAGAACTGCCGGACACCGGAGTCTGTAATGAATTTCGCACATCTGTATTGGGAATCCTGGTGGTGGAATTACCCGATTGAAGAGCCATACAGGTTTATGGGATACTTCTATTACAGGATTGGTATGGATGTGGAAGAATATGATTCGGATCAGGACATATTGGACAGCCTTTCGTGCAGTATATTGACCAAGTCGGGATATAAACAGGCTGACTTGTATGAGAATCCATACTATATTCCGGAACGGGATCCGCTCATGATACAGGCGGTAGAAGAATATATAAACAATGAGAAAAACAGAAATTATCAATGCGGAAGAGAAGAAGCCGGACGGGTATAGGATTCATTGATTTCCGAAGCGGTGTATGGAGATAGGTGTGCGGTTGTAGGAATATCCATTTCTGAAAAGAAACAGGCAAATCTCGGTTTACAGAAAGTTTAGCTTTATACAAGACGGTGGGGTGACGAGACAATCCCGCCGTTTTGTTTTTACCGTTCGGTATTTTGTTTGCATATGACTGCGTTCTTCCAGTTTATTTCCGTATGGCAGCGGACATGTTTTTCGGATTTATTCCGTATATTTAATTTTTTTATTGACAGATAGACCCCAGGGGGGTATAGTCTAATCAAAAAGAAGATTTTCGATTCAGCAGTAAGAATGAGAGAGAGTACGAAAAAGCAGAGAGGGAAATGAAATGGAAGCGAAGGAGACAAAGCAGATGGCCGGTATGGAAACAGAGGAAGCCTGCTGTCGTACGGAACGGACACCGGCAGAACAAAAGAAACTGCTTACCCGCCTTAAGACGGTGGAAGGGCAGATCAGGGGCATACAGAAAATGGTGGAAGCCGACGCGTACTGCCCTGATATCCTCATGCAGGTATCGGCTGTATCCAATGCGCTGAATTCTTTTAACAAACTGCTTCTGGCATCCCACATCCGAGGCTGCGTTTCCGATGATATCCGCGAAGGCCGGGACGGAAAAGTGGATGAGCTCTGCACCATGCTCCAAAAACTGATGAAATAATTTTTTGACAGGAAATGAAAGAGGTAAAAAATGAGACAATATACGGTTATAGGCATGACCTGCGCAGCGTGCCAGTCCCATGTGGAAAAGGCAGTCGCTGAAGTGCCGGGGGTCTCTTCGGTGGCCGTGGCGCTCCTGACAAATTCCATGGCGGTCGACGGCACCGCATCAAACGAAGAAATCATCCGCGCCGTTGAAAACGCGGGGTACGGAGCGCGGCTCAAAGGTGAAGAAAAGAAAAAGAGCTCCGCTTCAGAAAAACTGGCACAGGAAGCGGAAGCTCTGGCCGACCATGAAACACCGAAGCTCAAAAGGCGCCTCATATGGTCTGCCGTATTTCTTGCGCTCCTCATGTATATCACCATGGGGCACAATATGCTCGGCTGGCCTGTTCCCGCATTTTTTGACCATAATCATCTGGGACTTGCTCTGACAGAAATGTTCCTTGCCCTCATCGTGATGTATGTCAATAAGGATTTCTTTCTTTCCGGCGGGAAATCCCTCGCCCATGGCGCGCCGAATATGGATACCCTCGTGGCGCTCGGCTCGGGAGTTTCCTTTCTCTGGTCGCTCTATGTCCTTTATGAGATGACCTACCTCCTTACGCAAGGCACATCGAATGCGGATCTCATGGGATTTTACCATGACCGGCTCTACTTCGAGTCCGCCGCCATGATTCCTGCTCTCATCACCGTAGGGAAAACACTGGAATCCCTCTCCAAAGGCCGGACCACCGATGCTTTGAAAAGTCTGATGAGGATGGCGCCGAAGACGGCGTTCATCGAAAAAAACGGGCAGGAAGTATCCGTTGCCATCGACGAGGTACAGCCGGGAGATATCTTTGTCGTAAGACCGGGAGAAACCATTCCCGTAGACGGCGTGATTATAGAAGGTACGACAGCGGCGGATGAATCCGCTCTTACGGGAGAATCCGTTCCCGTGGACAAAGCGGAAGGCGACACCGTGAAAGCTGCCACTATAAACCGTTCCGGATTCATCCGTGCCCGCGCCACCCGTGTGGGCGAAGATACGACCTTCTCACAAATCATCCGCATGGTCAGTGATGCGGCTGCTACAAAAGCGCCGATTGCAAGAATTGCTGATGCC
>ENA-OPBO01000231-OPBO01000231.1-human-gut-metagenome-genome-assembly--contig:-NODE-231-length-50575-cov-12.428365_pt1 | contig 50575 bp, 42 predicted proteins | sample MGYA00241071_ERZ501458 | MGnify/ENA primary metagenome ERZ501458 (study PRJEB25962, sample SAMEA2042509) | human gut metagenome | biome: human gut; feature: human-associated habitat; material: faeces... | reverse complement strand
CACGCAAGAGAAGGCTATGATGAACAGGATTCATGTGAGGTAGAGATGAAAACAGCTTAGGTGTGATACTGATATCAAGAGCAGCGTGGCTGTAGGATGAATATAAAAAGAATATAAAAGGAAAAAGCGTGCAAGCCACATCATAGTCGCCTGCACGCTTTTTTTGTCATCTAAATTTCTGATGATTTCCAATCGAACACGATGGTGTTGTCTTCTTTGATATTGAAGCTCATACCTACCTTGATAATTTCCTTGCCGCTCATGGCAAAGGCATCGGCATAATGCTTGCTTTCTATCTGCTCAAGAGCCTCCTGGGCAGTCTTTCCAAACTTCAGCTCCATTACATAGATAGTATCGTCCGTCTCCATGGTTATATCAATTCTCCCCTTTGACGTATGTTGCTCCACTATAATCCTGAAATTCGTGAGCAAGGCAAAGATGATATACATCGTTTGCTGGTAATGACCTTCGTAATGGGTGTTGTTGCAATAAGGCACCGTCTCCCAAAACGATTTCAGCAACTGTAATGCTTCGTCTATCTTGCCCTGTTTAATAAGCACCGACATCTTGGCGATGGTAGTATTACACATCGCAGTCTTTGAGGTCAGATAATGAGGCAACAAACTTCTGTACAATCCAACTCTTATTTCCTTGTTGGGAATGGCTAGGGTATAGAGTTCCGTTTCTTCATCATAATCCTTGATGGTGATGTAGCCACTCTGATAGAGCAGCGGCATGATGGTGGTCATGGTTTCCGTGGCAGCATCAAAGTCATCTTTTCCGGCTTCCATGCTCTCGCCCAGGTTCGCTGGCAGAAAGTTGAAATTGCGCATCATATTGATCAGATAAGTAGGAGTGCCAGATCCAAACCAGTAGGAATCAATCTTCTGCTTGGCAAAGCAGGTTAATAAGCTGAACGGATTATAAACGTCTGGAGAAGGCCATGTAAAATGATAGCCGTCATAATTATCCTTTAACTTAGCTAACGTCTGCTCATACGATAAGTTTAATTTTTCAGCAAGTGCCTCTATGTCATCCCGCATTCCGTTCACCAGTTCATCTTCCGTAATTCCGCAAATGCCGGCATACGGCTCGTCCATACTGATATTGGTGATGTTGTTCAATTCGCTGAAGATGCTGAGCTGAGAGAATTTGGTGATGCCTGTGAGGAATACGAAGCGGAGCAATTTCTCGCATCCTTTTAGCGGACTGTAGAAATTGCGCATGGCGTTGCGAAGTTCTTCCAGTTTTTCATCCTCGTGCACCACATCAAGCAAAGGGGCATCATATTCGTCAATCAGTATTACCACTTGCTTGCCCGTTTCCCTATAGGCAGTCTGGATAAGTGAGATGAGGCGGACGTTGGCATCAACAGCCGGATTCGTTCGAAAGTTTGTAATCCTATCGGATATAGTTTTCTTGCCATAATTGCTCGCCTTTCTTTTAAGTGATATTCTCTTTGTTGGCAAAGATACGAATAAATGGTGAAACCACCAAATTAAAAACATCTTTTCTTCATTTATGCCCCTTATCTCATTTCCTTATACCTTTTATTTCTTTTCTCCCTTCTCTTATTTCTTTTCTCTCCTCCTTTTATTTCTTTTCAGGCTTTCTCTTATCTCCTTTCTTCCTTCTTGCTGTATTAATAATGGGTTAATCTCGGGAAAAGTCTTGGTTGATTATAGGATAAAATGTTCTTTAACCCTATTGAAATCTCCGTTCATAGACGTTGAACCGCGGTTCAGCGTCTATGAATGGCGGTTCATCGACGTTGAACGGACATTCAACGTCTATGAACGGAGATTTTATCTAAGTATAAATGTTTCTTTTCTTAGTTGAAAGAACTGTTTTAGTAGGTTAAAATCCTTGTTTTACCCCTTTTCTTACTCTCATTCATTCATTTTCTTGCTCTCATTCACCCGTTTTGTGAGGGTGTGTCATAAGCTTCTTAGGATATAGATAAGGCACGGATTACACGGATTTTCGCAGATTTCTTTTGATTTTCTTTGGCGGTTTCAATAAAAAAGCGTAACTTTGCGGCAATAAACTATAAAATGAATAATGACTATGATGGGAATATTACAAGTTGCCTCTTATTTATACAAGCGCTATATGGATGATTTTGGCGTTCGTATTGATGAAATGAAGTTGCATAAGCTACTTTATTTCACGCAGCGTGAGTGCTTGATTCAAAAGGGCGAACCCATGTTTGATGCACAATTTGAGGCTTGGAAATATGGTTCTGTCATGGTTCAGATTCGCCAGCATTATAAAAATGATTCTCTCCCAGAATTGATGGATAAAGAGCAGGTTGTACAATATGAGCCAGTGTTTGATATGGTGTTTAAAACTTATGCTCCACAGAAGTCTTGGAGTTTGAGTACTTTAACGCATGGAGAGTTTTCTTGGAAACACGCAAGAGAAGGCTATGATGAACAGGATTCATGTGAGGTAGAGATGAAAACAGAAGACATTATGGTTGATGCCAACAGGGTTCGTGAAAGACGAGCAGTTTTGCGTCAATTAAATCTTTATACTGCATAAACCATGAGAATAACTGAGGAACAAATGGCTTTGATACATTCTCTTCGTTGTGAACGGCTGGCTTCTAATGAAGAGAATTTGCGATTGATCGATTCTTTCTATAGCACTCGAAACAACAATGTTGCGGATGCTTTGCTGAATGAGGCCTATCAAGAAGATGAGTCTGGTGTTGTTGCCTATTATGTGGTGAAAGATAGCGATGCTAATGTGTTGTTCTTCTTTTCTTTGAAGTGTGGATTGTTGTTTGATGAATTCATAGAAGGAGAAAAATTGACTAGGCTCAAGGAACTTTGTTCTACTTTGTCTGAAAAGCTGAATGGGGGAAACGTGCCAGAAGAAGATAGGGATGGATTGAAAGCCATTTTGGAATCTGTTAGGGCAAAAAAAGGATTGAAGAAAGATGAAGTGGCTCGTATCCTTCATACTACAACAGATTCTCAGGAAATCAATTCTATTTTCGACAAAAACATCAAGAATGTGGGCAAAACCTTTGCTGGTGTGGAGATTGTGCATTTCTGTGCCAATGATGATTGTCGTGAAGTTTGGGATAAATATAATCTTGACCAAAGTCTGGGAGCAATCGTCTTTTGGCATTTTATCGTTCCTTTGATTTTTGAGTTGAGAAAGATTGTTGGTTGTGAATATCTTTTCTTATTTGCTGCTGATTGTGACCCTGATGAGCATCTTGTGAACTATTATAGCCAAAAGTTGAAATTTAAGAAAGCAGACGAGCATAGTGCTGCAATGCCGATTTATGATTTTACATGTAAGTTCATGTATCAAGAAATTGCGGAATCAGAAAAGAAGCGAATGAAGTTCTATGAAAACTTTAATCATGATGAAGATGCTGTCTAATCTTTTCTGACTGCATCAGGTCATAAAGAACTGGGGCAAAATCATATTGTTTTTTAAACCAGATCACTGCTGTCCCGTTTAGAAATCATCGGGTTAAATAGGCTAGGATACCATATGAGTGCAAAGGTACAAAATCAAATCGAATACCCAATTTCTAGAACATAAGTTATTGGATATTAATAACTTATATAATAATCGTCCAGACTAAACGGGACACTAGTGCAGATTTGAGTGAAGCTAAGAATCAAGAAAGAGGGTGTGGCTTATGACACACCCTCTTCTTTGTAAAACAGCTGCTTTTATACTTTAATTATATATAAGTAAAAGATGTTATAATATTTATCACTTATCTTATGTTTATTACAGGACATGTACCAGGCGGATTGGCATGGCCCTGTAAGTCCCGGTGTTTTTACCTGCATTACCGCTGACGAAGCGGAGATTCGACATGGTGCAAATCTTACCATACACATCTAAATAGCGATACCAGAAGCCATACTCAGGACTGGTGGTGTCGAAACCCTGATTTCCTGAGAGTAGCGTGCGGGTCCATAGGCTGACATGGGTGACATTTCTGAAAGCATCACCCTCCACATATCCTGTGGCTGGCAAATAGATTACGGGCAGCTCCGAATTGTCTGTTGTTATCTCAACACTGTTGTACGCCTCGCCCGACAAGGTGTAGCGGGTCTCCTCTTTCAGATTACCGCCGTCTATGATGTCTTGGAACACACTATTCTCGGGAATAGTGAAACCTTGAGGCAGATTGCCGATAAGATTACCTGCATTTGCCTGATCCTGTTTCGCTTTAGCAATATGGAAGTATCCGCCAATAGCACCCTTGTTAGCTTCCAACGCCTTGGTGCCCGGAGCATAGCATCTGTCGCTGGAGGCTCCGAGGTTGCGGTCGAGCATGACGTATGTTTTACTCTTTCCTTTCACCTTCACTACACCGTAGTAGAAACGGCCGCTGACACGAGATTGATCAACAGGCGGTTGCTGGTTGCTGGCATCTATCTTGTGGAAGAGTCCACAATGATAAACGGGATACGTGATAGCAATGTCGTGTCCATTCTCCTGATAGGTGATGGTGAAGTCGCCGATCCAGATGTCATAGTTGTCAGCACCGCTGTTCAGCGTCACTTTCCAGTTGCCGTCTCCATTATCCGTTACCTTAAACAAGTTGCTGTTTGCGCCATAAGTCACATCATCACCCGTTTTCTTTGGAATCAAATAACTGAACTCGTTAGTTCCCACCCCGAAGTGCAGACCATCGTTTCTGACAATATCGTTCTGCATATCCTTCGGGCTGATACCTTTAGTATCTGGCAGGAATTTGTTGAAATAGTCATTATATTCTTCCGATGTGCCCACATTGCTTGATGTCACAAGCTTTACGCGTCTGTCAGAACGCTTGAAGTCCTTACCTTTCTGGGTCACGGTTATGGTGCGGGTCAAGTCGCCCGACTTCACGATTACCGTTCCTGTGCGTGGTTCCTCAGAGTATTCATTTTTATCTACCGCAATCGAAATCTTATATTTCTTACCTGTAGTAGAGTTTGGACCGTCAGTATCCGGCACGGTGATAGTCTCACTGACCGTGACACCTTTTATCCAGTCATCGGACTTAGAGAAAGTCGGCTTCTCATTGTTCTTGATAGTTGTAACGACAGTGGCGATAATATTCTCATCATCCCATGCGCCGCTTACTTGGTCGCTTACTCCCAGATGGTAGTCCTTGCAGGCTATCATATCGTTAACCAAAGGATTATCATCTTTCACGTCCACCATCATTCGGTTCTCGGGATATGGGTCTTTAATAGCCTCTGCTTCTGTGGGCCAGCCATAGGTGTTCACGTGAGTGATTTTTACTGTATAGGCATGGTTGCGGAGCAACGGCATGGCATCCTTTGTTTTGTTGTCGAGGAAAGCCACCTTATAGAAAGACTCCACACTATTATATTTACCCTTCACGATGAGATAGGCTTGACCGGCGGCAGTCTCATAGAAAGGTGTTTCGCCTGTCTGCCATCCGCTATTAGCTTTGCTTGCATCAGCTGGCACATTGACTGCTGCTGCATTATAGTCAAAATCCTTGGGAGCTATGGTTCCCTTGTTTGCAGCTTTATACAACTGGAAGCTTTCCAATTCAAACGTATTGTCGTCTTTAAAATCACTGGATGTAGTCTTCTCATACTTGACGTTTACCTTGGCAAACTGGCGCAGCAGACTGATTTCCGGATTTGCCTTCATCAAGTCTGACACGCTGATCATTCCCCAGCAGACAGGATTCTCTGTGTTGATTGTTCCCGAAATGGCAGCCTTGTCCAAACCACTCTGACATTGAGTTTCTGACAAATCGCCGGCATTGGCAACCAGATGAATCATTGTAGCCTTGTCCGTGACTGGCACTTTCACTTTGTAAGTGTTGTCGGTGCCCGACACAAGTTCGTAAGCGGAAACGCTTTGGTTCGACAGGAACACTCCTTTATCATCGTAAGCCACTACGTTCAGACTCTTCAATCCCGTATCGCCAGCCCTTGTCAGCTCCTCTTTTGAAAAGTCGGGAAGTGTGATGGTGAGCGTGATGCCCCCATCTTCCACCCCATTCTTGTTGCTTGGGCTGGAACCTTCGTTCAAAGTGTCGCTACATGCTGCCAATGTCAGCAGTGCCACTAAAAGAGATATTATCTTTTTCATTTCCTTACTTACTTTACTTGTTTATACATCTGATGGTTTACCAGGATGCCAGTTACCATTGTCATAATATCCTGTATCGTTATACTTCTCATAACTTCTACCTTCGAAAAGGGTATATTTCTCATCATAGGCATCCTTTTCAAACTGAAGGACTATACCCTTCTCATGATAGCCGTCAACCGCTTTTAACCTTATCGTTGTCTTCCACCAGCTTCCTACTTGTTCGCTTTTAAAACTCTTGGCGCTGTTACCATCCCAAGTGTTGTCCCAATGTACATATTGTTTATTATCTCCTGAGGATGTCGGATTGTCTGTTGCGACACCGAACTTAAACGCCCAGCCTAATACTTTATTCTTGGTATAGACAACATAATTGATATCCTTAACTATCGGCTTCTCATCGAAAATACGATAATAAGGGTCTGTTGTCGGGTCGTAAAGTATCCAACCTTCTCTATCCTCATAGTTAAAAAGGGGGATACCAGGCGCCATGTGCTGAGGGCAGCGGTGAAGGTCCGCACCATCGTTGATGAAGCTGTAGAATATCATCAATGTCTCGCCAGGCTTGATCGGTGTAGTTTCTTGACCGTCGCCTTTATCCAATCTATATCCTTTAGCATTAAAATCCATGTCCATGTAGTACCATCCTGGATTATTCGTGTCCCCAGTCATACCGCTTGGATTATTATATCTACCATTAAAGTACCACACATTTTCTTTAGGTATTGCTGTTCCTGTCGTTTCACCCTTTTGAGAATAAATATATACATTATGTCTACTTGTTTGCATCTTATTGTCCCAACTCCAAAAATCGTTCCAGTTGTTATTGTTATCACCTGTTCCATAGTATTCATCCAAAATACCTTGGAATTGGTTAGTATTAAACTTGTCTTTATTTGACGACCTGTCATTAATGGCACGGAAATAGATACGGTAATTGTCAACCGGAGGTCTTACAGTTACTTTAATATCTCTGTACTTATAGTTGCTATTATACGAGTCTTTCGAGTGTACTCGGAATGTATGCACTGTAGTTGTTCCAGGGTCGGTTGTAGCCTCCACCTGGAATGTTCCCTTGGGAGCGTTTTCATCGGATGGCTTCGATATATTGATAGTTGAGCTACCAATGGTGGAAGTCTGCTCGTTAGGAAGCACGATACCTCCCAAGTTTGTAACCCAAGTGAATACCTTTGTGTTGGTTTTTGCACTTGCCTCATAATAGATGATTACCTCCAATGGATCAACCTCAAACAGAGGTTCTACATTGTAGTCTACATCCAGATATTTCTTCAGGTTGTTAGCCTTCAGCCATATCTTGGTCGTTCCTTTCGGATGAAATTGACCTTCCCCATTTCCATAAGCACTCATGGGAATCTCGGGATTAATCCTAAAGGTGATAATATGATTGACCTCATCTCTTTTATCTACAACGACGAGGGGCTTACCATCAACAATCGCATCGCAACCAAACTCCACATTCACCCAATTTGACTTGTAGGAAATAGAGTCTTCCTCTATGGAGGTTATTTGAGCGCTTGTCTTGTTTACCCACAGTGTGGTATGGTTGAAGTCGGCTTCTATCGTTACAGGATTCCAGTCCTCTACGCTCACATTACAGTTGAGAGTCATGTTTCCCAGACTCTTGATCTTGCCGATAATCTCATAATAGGTGCCACGAGGGAAAGTTGGGACTTCTTTGGAAGTTGAACTCTCATCCTGACGATGTCCCAGCTTAATCTTATAGTAGTTCTCAATGTTACCATTCACAGAGCCATTAACTTTGAGGGTAGACTGCTGAGAGGCTTCGGCGATATAACGCTCAGGCAGATAGTAAGTGCCTTGAAAAAGCCACTTATCGGCGGCATTCTGTGGAGCAGCTTTAGGAGTAGCACCCTGAACAAGGGTGATGATGTCCTTATTATTCACATTGGCATTGGTTGCATCCTCTGTCCAGTCTCCCGCCTTATAATAACCACCCTTATTGCTTGCCTCAGAAGGATTTGCATAAACTTTATTTTCAAAACCATTGGCATAATCTTGGCTAACACTAGAGGCTGGCTTGCTAAATGCTCCATCCCAACTCAGCGTGGTGCTAGGAGAAAGCTTTTGAGCCAGAATATCCTTGATGATATAGCTATTACCATTGAATGCAGAACCTTCAGCAGTAGGATCGAAGATAAGATTCAGCTTAACCTTTACGCATGTAAACTTCAGGTTAGCTGCTACCTCTGTATATTTCTTACCACTTTTTTCTATTTTTTTATCGATGATATTACCGTTTACATCCTTTGGCTCATAAATCATCGGGATGTTTGTAGAAACAGGCATTCCCGGTTCTTTTCCAACTTCATAACCCAGAACTATTTTTTTGAGATCATCTTCAGTTTGGATATTCTTACCGCTCAACACCTTGTTCATGTTGGCAACCACATAGATATGGTAAGTGCCCGGCTCGATATTGAGCTGATAGTTAGCTACATTCGGCTCTGCCATCATTGTAGCCAGTGGGGCAGGGAGCGTCTCTACCAGGAGCTTGCCATCATTTCCATTTCCTGTAGGGACAGGGAAAGCATAGAGGGTCAGGTCGTTGATCTGGCATTCATCTACCGTGGCATTATAGGTAGGAAGGCCGGAAGCATCGTCGGCACGGGTACCGCGGCTGCTGAGCACGGTTGGCACGAGTACATGCAAGTTGCTTTCTGACGAAATGGGAGCGCGCTCGCCTCCAAGTTCGTCAGAGCAACTTACTGTAACCAACAATATAAACCAACTAACTAAACTTAAAATGAAATCTCGTATTTTCATTGTTCCTAATTTTTAAAGTCAAATACTCTTATGAGCTAAATGCCCGGAAAGGGCTCTGACACCTGAAACGGTTAGAAATCGACACGCTGGATGCGCTTGCTCCAATCCAGGATGGAAATGCTGAGCTTCGCATACTTCCACTGGTTGCCCTGGAGGAAGAAGTCGAGCTTGTAGTCGTACTCTCGGTCCAGGAATTCCTGTGCTGAATATTGGCGGGCTTCGAAGGCGCCACGGCCTTGTGCCAGACAGTCAGCAAGATTGATGCGTGCCACCTCTTCGCCTGTAGTCTTGTTCGTGATGGTGAGGATGGCGTTCTTGTCGTTTTCTGCTGCCGGATGCCAGATGAGTCGGGAGAACATGAGGGCGGCATGAGCGGTGCGCTCCTTTACATTGCCCTCGGTATCCTTAAACTCAGTGGTCCAGGTGTAGTATGGGGTATATGTCAACTCCTCGTCGGGGAGGAGAGAGTTGTCGTAACTGATATCGCCGTTGGCATTGGTTATCTGATAACTGAAGTCATCGGCATTGATGTTGGCAGGCTCGTCGGTCTGATGCAGGCTGATGGTGAGCTGCTTGGTATCACGAACCAGACCGATGGTATGGCGTGTAACCTGCAGGTCTTTTACTTCAACCAGTTCGTTGCTGAGTCCTTGCCAGAGTGTATCGAGCGGTTGGCTCTGGTTGTTCACCTTGCCCTGTTCGCGGTCGAGTCGTGCATGGAGGGCGGTGATGTTGTCACCCTGCTGTGGCAGAGCTATCTGGAATTTGGCACCTGGCTGCGCGAGTGCATCTTCGTATTTCTTTTGGAAGGCGAAGGTGGCGAAGCGGTATTTGCCCGGTTCCAGATTGATTCGCATGGCATAGTTAGGGTCCTTGAGCGGCTGTGATGTCGCATCGTTATAGGCATCATGGCGAGCAATGAAGTTGCCCTGCTCGTCGTATACGAATACGCTGAGTCCGCCCACATGATCATTGAACATGTCGGCACGCTGCACGTTGTAGTCGTACTTGAACTGCAAGTCAACACCCATGTCACAAGGAGGCAGGTCGTCGTGCATCAAGTCGTTGCAGCTGCTGAGCATACTGCCCGCCATGATGAATCCCCATCCCATGCATATATTCTTGATCCAACTGTTAAACTTCTTGTTTGCCATGATGCTTATCTGTTTTATGAAAAAGTAAAGTGTATAAATTGATTCTTATTCTTCCGATATAGCCAGCCGCTCCTTAGCGCTAGAGCGGCTGAGCTATATATAATAATGTGTAATGGATTACAAATCGATCTTCTGAGAGCGCTTAGCCCAAGAAAGGATCTTTACGCTGACGCTGATGTACTGATCGTTCTCATCGTCTGGAAGAGTAGGCTTAACCTCTGGAACGTCAGGATATCCAAGACCGCTTACCTTGTTTACAGAAAGCTCGTACCAGTTGTTGCGGAGCACACCGTAACGACCGAGGAATTTATCGTTGTCTATACCATAACCAGTACCAGGTGTCCAAGGAGTCATCTCGTTGAAGTGCTTGATACGGGCAATGTAGTAAGCTTCGCCATTGAGGTATGTAGAGATACCGGTTTCAGCTGACAAACCAAGCTTTTTGTTGATCTTATCAACATTGTCATCTGTAACCTGTGATGAAGCAGCTTCGCCTGAGTAGGTAATGTTAGCTGCCTCAATAAGATGCTGACCAGCCTTGCCGCTGATGTTTGTACCCTTAGAAAGGTCTACATCATACTTTGCCTGCTCTTCAGGAGTTGTAATACCCATAACATTTGAGAGCAACAGTCTTAATCTGTTGTTTAAGATCAGCTTCTTTCCAAATATCGGTATTGTTACCAATCTTATAGAATGTCTGAACTGTTGTAAAGCCATTAGGAGTGAAAACTGCCTTAAACACAACACGTGTAGTCTGACCCTGCTTCATGTTGTCAAGGTCGAAGGTGTTCTCAAGGCAATACTGAGGATTGGCATCACCTGCGGCGCCCGTAACGTCTTTATTTTCAATCATTTTGAAGGCAGTCTTGCAGTTTACCAAATCCTGATAATCAGCATTATTATAGTTAGGATCTACGCCCCAATATACACGCTTGAAGGCAGTACTTGTTTTATCATAGAAACGATCTGTTTTCCATATATCGGCAAAACCCGTAGTAGCCGAAGACAAACCACCAATCTGATGAACCGGGTATGTAGAATTATTGGTTACGTCGAGCTGCCAATTCTTAATTTCTACTTTGGCATTTGTGTATGTACCATCAGCTACTTTGTAGCCTTCAGGTTTAAAATCCTTCATTGTAACCTTAGCCAAACCACGCTCTACGTAAATTGTAGTAGCAGGCTTAGCCTGTGCTTCCTCTTTTGAAGCGTAAACACCTTTAATATCAACAAGAGTTGTAGGCTCGGTTGTTGTACCATTATACATGGGAGCATTTGCCATAAAGATGCCATCGGTCTTGGCATAACCAACAGCATTAACCTTTGAAACATCTTGGCTCCATTTTGCATAAGTATCGGTTGAAGCAGTAGGCAATTTTACCTTTACCTTCTTGGTAGTAGCAGTAACATCAAAATCATTGTTGAGGAGCACCAGTGCCTTATAGTTGCCTTTTACCGTTACACCCGAAAGCTTTACAGTAGCAATAGCTGCTGTTGTAACACCATCATTCTTAACGTCGGTCCAAGGGTTCATGGTTCCAAGTTCGGCACTTGTAACAAACTGATCTGTATTAGCATCGAAGATAAGGATGGTACCATTCTTAACCTCATACTCAGCTGCTGTACCATACTCAAATGAAGGTGTACCTTGCTTAGGTTCCTCAGGATTGTCTGCACGAGTACCACTTGTTGTAGGCAGATTAATCTTGAATGAAGCATACGCAGTACCAGTCTCATTCTCACTAGAGCCATTACCCCCATTTACTAAATCGTTGTTGCTTGAACAGCTTGCTGTCATAGCTGCGATGACAGCCAAGCCAAAATAATGTTTAATCTTCATAATTTTTGAAAGTTAAGCTTGTTTATAATCGTTATTCTCTAATTTTCTGTTATTCCAATTTCTTTATCTGCTTGAAGACATCTCTTACACGCTCTGCCTCTTTCGAGTTGCCTGCCTTGGCAAGATGCTTTTCGGCAGAAGTAAGATCACCTTTCTGCAAATCGGTGCAGGCGGCATTGAGATTCGCTGTCTCATCATCTGGGAAGAGGCGGACAGCAATGTCGAATACCTCGTTAAACTCTGGCGAACCCGGCTCGTAAGTCTGTGCCACCAGGAACATCTCCTGCAGAGAAAGCTGCTGTGGTTTGGTCTTCAATATCTCCTTAGCCTCTTCGATGCTGAACGGACGAACCGTGTAGGTTACCGTATAGTCGCTATGACGGAGACGAGGATAGATATGATCCAGGATGTAGCGGTAACTTGCCGGATGGAGCTTTCTGATCTTCAGGTCCTTATCATCAGGAGCCAGCGAGGAGTTAGCTATCTCGAGTATCGCTTCCTTATCAGCCAGATGACTAGCCTGAATCTTCTTCTTGAATCCTTCCCAGTCTTCCGGTGTAGCCTGATAGGTAAAGAGCTTGCTGTTTAAGGTGTAGAGGCTGCTCACATAGTTGCGGAGAGCAGCTGCACGCTCGTTGGCAAGGCGCTTGTTGTTGGCATACGAACCATCAGGCGAAGCATATCCGTGGATATCAATATCTGTGATTTCAACGTTCTTATCGTTCTTCACCAGGTCGATGGTGGAAGTAATCTTCTTCAGCTCAGTAGCATTCTCACGGAAGTTGGCAAGAATATTACTCTTGTTAACCACAAAGCTGAGATAGGCTTCACCCTTTTCGGCTCTCACCTTCTTGGCTTCCGCCTTCGGCTGCACGAAGAAATCCTTCGTAATCTTCGGTGTACGGTCAATATCCGCAATCGGCGTATTGTCCTGTTCTATCAGGTTGCCGCATCCGCAGAGATCTTCCTTTACCGAGAGTTTGAACTTCTTCATCCATTTCTGATAAGGAACAGACTGGGCGAAGTAAACTTGCTGACTGGTTTTGTTCTTGCGGGTAAGAACCTGCGCCTGCGGATTCTTCTTGCTGTCGGCAAGTCGGCGGTATCTTACAGCCTGGTTTCTACCCTGGATGATGATAGGGTTGAGAGCGATAGAATCAGTTCCTACCATTACCGGTGTGAAAACTATCTGCTGCTCTGATTTCATCTTCAAATCGTTCAGATTCATACGGAAGGCAACGTCCATCCGGTTGCCGTTCTTGCGTGCCAGGACGCTGTCTACCTGAATCTTGCTCCCTGCCAGCTGTTGAGCCTGAGCAGGCATGATGCCCTGAGAAAAGAGTATGCAGAGAGGCGAAATGACCGCATAAAGCTTCATTTTATCCATATTATGATTTCCCTAAATTTTTTTTGTATTCTGTCTAGTTATTACGTGTTTATATTGTCAGTTAAAACAACAGTTAAATAAAATTCTTAGAACACGTATATGAGAGATAGTGCGGCTTTTGTAGGGCCCACATAATTGCGGTGGTCTTTGTCGAGACATTTTTCGCATCGTCCGTAAAGCTTGTAAGGACTGTAGGCATATCCCAAACCGATAGACCCTTCGAAATTGAGGTGCTTATTAAGCAACCACTGATAGCCGTAGGTAAGGCCTCCACCTACATACCAGCCTTCATAGTGCCTGCCCTCCAGAGTTTTCGGCAGGATGCCGAAGGGCATGTCAATGTTTTTAATGTTGTATTCACCGCCTAGGGCATGGATTCCGAAGAAATGGCCTCCAAACTTCTGGCAGGTGTACCATCTGTATTCCGGCATGACATTCCAGAATCTCATCTTCTTGTCGCCCGAGAACTTCCAGGGGTTCAGGGTTCCGAAGAGTTGGAAGGTTGTTTTCTTGCCCGTGCCGATTTCTATGCCGGCGTTGGCAGATGTGGAAGCCCATCCCAGTAAGTTGGTCTTCAGAGCGACCTCCTGCGCTCGCGTCGTTGCCGTTGAAAGGATCAGCAGCAGCAACATTGCTGATTTAATGAATGTTTGCTTCATCATATCTTTACTTTTATATTTGGTTTCGTTTATATTAAACTTAGCCATCGTTCGCTAGTTGGTATCTTTTTTCGGCTGCAAATTTAAGAGAAAATCCAATACGAAGCAAGAAAAAGTTTCAAAAAGGTTACATTTCTTTGTGCAAACGTTTGCACGCTTTATGCAACCTGTTTACGCACACACATCATCAAGCACATGATTGATGGCTGCCTTAATCATTTCTGCTGCCTTGCCATGTTTCTTCTTATTGATGTTCAAAAAATTATGGTCATCTTTTTCCCGGGAGGCCTGCTCCCAATCTTACGTTTACAGACACAGACGGGAAAGCTCTCAGCCTGCAATCCTTCAAGGGGCAGCTGCTTTTGGTGGATATCTGGGGCACGTGGTGTGCTCCCTGCATAGTAAACTATTAATTAAGATGTTTCCAAATATCCTCTTGCCCCGTAGAGTGGTACATTTGTAATGCCGTCCTGCTCCCGATAGTCGCTCATGGAAAAGCGCAAGCCTTTCATTCCGGGATATTTGGCTATAGTCGCTTTCAAAGACTTTGACTGAAGATTCTCCTCTGCCTTCACTTCTACCGGTATGACCTGCATTCCTGCCTGAATGACAAAGTCTAGTTCCAGCTGGCTGTTTTCCTTACTATAATAATATATAGGAATCTGGCGCAGCGATTCCAGCTGACAGCAAATGAAGTTTTCCGTAAAATCACCCTTCCCGGTATTGTCATTACTAGGAAGCAGAAGCAAGGCTGGCGGAGTTTTACTCATAGCCCCCAGCAGTCCACAATCCAAGAGATACAATTTGAAGGCACTGATATCCTCATGAATCTTCAGAGGAAGACCTAAAGTCTTCACCCTACTGATTTTATATACCAGTCCTGCATCTATGAGCCATTGAATGGCCAACTCATAATCCTTGGCTCTGGCACCTTGTTTTACAACACCATAGATGAACTTTTTATTCTCTTTGGCTAGTTGGGAAGGGATGGAGTTCCATACCTGGTTGATTCTTACTACCTGCTCTTTTGGTGCATGCTTGGAAATGTCTTTTTCGTAGGCCCGAATAATTTCCTCCTGTACTTCCCTTACAGCATTTGCATCATTGGTTTCTATGAACTTATTTACGGCTTCGGGCATACCGCCAACAAGGTAATATTCACGAAGATGCTGAATATAGAGTGTTCTGAGCGATTTTACCACATCCCACATTCCATGCTGCAGCAGATCCATACGCTGCTTGAAACCACGTGCCCACAGAAACTCCTCGAATGTCATCGGATACATTTCCAGGGTGTTAACCTTTCCCACAGGATAGGATTCTCCCTGATGAAGAGACAAGCCGAGAAGGGAACCGGCTACTGCCACATGATACTCCCGTGCATTTTCACAGAAATACTTCAACGAGGCAAGTCCACGATGCAACTCCTGTATTTCATCCATAATGATGAGGGTCTTGCCGGCTTCTATATTAACACCAGTAATAGCTCCGATGGTGAGAAGGATGCGATCTATATTATAGTCTGAAGCAAACAAATCCTTAGCCATGGCATTGTTGTCACAGTTAATGTAGGCCACATTTTCAAACTCACGTTGCCCAAATTCCTTCAAGATATAAGTTTTGCCAACTTGTCTTGCTCCCAACAGAATAAGGGGTTTTCTATCCTCTCTGTTTTTCCAAGCAATGAGGTCTTGCATGATAAATCTTTCCATATATTGCGTTTTTGGCTGCAAATATACTGAAAATTAATGAAATAGCAAAATACATCACATTTTTATGAGGGACGTTTTGAAAGATTAACACACTTTTATGAGGGACGTTTGGGGCTACATATACACTTTTATGAGGGACTTTCTGTTATGCATTAAAATGTTGTAAGAGTTATAGTAGTTTCCTGGCAATCCAAGCACAAGCCTCTGCGTCAGCCAGGGCATTATGGTGTTGGGTTAGGTCGTACCCGCAATAAGCAGCTACAGTTTGTAGTTGGTGGTTGGGTAGGAGAGATCCCAACTTTCTTCTGGAGGCTCGGCATGTGCAATGGAACTCATAATCGGGATAGTCCATCTGATACATTTGGAACACAGACTTCAGACATCCCTCGTCAAAGGGAGAGTTGTGAGCCACCAATGGCAATCCCTCAATCTTTGGCTGAATCTCAGCCCATACCTCTGGAAATACCCTGGCGTTCATGGTATCCTCCATGGTAAGTCCATGCACCCTAGTATTCCAATAGGAATAATACTCAGGCTCTGGCTTGATGAGACTGTAGTAGCTATCCACAATCTCACCATCCCTTACTATCACAATGCCCACGGAGCAAACGCTGGTTCGTTGCTGGTTGGCAGTCTCAAAATCTATCGCTGCAAAATTCTTCATGAGTGCAAAGTTACTAATTATATATGTATTATCCAAATTTTTAATATTTATATATCCATACTGGTATGCCATTTTCCTTGGCAATTTCTAACATGTGCTTGGTTTCATGAAAATTTGAGAGAATTGTAGAAAGAAGTTTCCATATATATTATAGAGATGGCAGTTGTAGGCGTTTGTGAAGATGCTTGCAGCTGCCTTTTCTTTTTGTATCTTTAGGGTGTCGAAATTCAAAATTAAAGTTGTACCTTTGCACCCAAGTTGAGATTACAGAAATGAAAAAGGAACGTGAAACGGCAAACAAATATCGTCAGCAAGCTCTTGAAGGAGATTTAATGGCGATGAACAACATGGGTGTCTGCTATGCGCAAGGCATCGGTGTTGTGGAGGATCATGTGATGGCATTTCAGTGGTACATGAAGGCTGCTGAACTGGGAGATACTTACGCATGCTACAATGTGGCAGAATGCTACTACCAGGGAGATGGAGTGGAACAGGACTTCGAAAGAGCTCTTCATTGGTATCTGATTGCAGCAGAGAAAGGAGATGTACAATCACAGGTTAACGCTGCCAATGCATTTTACCTGGGTCAGGGAACTAAAGAAGACCACGTAAAGGCTCACCAATGGTGGCTGAAAGCTGCTCAAAGGGGACATCTTCAGAGCCAAAAGAATGTAGGTGCCAACTATTGGAATGGAGATGGAGTAGAGAAGGATGACAGTTGGGCTGCCTTTTGGTATGAAATGGCAGGTCAGCAAAGTGATGCACAGGCTCAGTTCTCTACCGGATGGTTCTATATGACCGGTACGGGCGTTAAACAGGACAAGCGCAAGGGACTCAAATGGATTCACAGAGCCACTGCCCAAGGATTTGAGCATGCCAAACAATGGTGCAGGGACAATGGGTACAGTATATATTAACAATGTAGTGAAACAAATGAAGACAGATTTACGATTGATACAAGAGCAGCAGCCTCTCATACACAACATAACCAATTATGTGGCTATGAACTTTGTTGCCAACAGCCTATTGGCTATTGGAGCATCACCTATCATGGCGCGTGCCGAGGAAGAAGTGGAAGAAATCAGTAGCAAGAGCAATGCCTTGGCTCTCAACCTGGGCGTTCCGGAAAGCACCACTGCTCACTCGATGATACTGGCAGGGGAAGCTGCCATGAAAAAAAGAATTCCTATCGTATTTGATGTGGTTGGAGTAGGAGCCACCCGCTTTCGTATGGATATAGCATCACAGATTATCCTCAGGTGTCACCCTACAGTCATCAAGGGAAATGCCAGTGAGATTCAGGCATTGTACTCTCACCAGATAGGCATGCAGGGAGTGGACAGTCACCAGGAAACCTATGAGGTTGAGAAACAGGCTAAGAAACTGGCTCAGCAACTTTCCTGTATCATAGTTGTAACTGGAGCCATAGACTTCATCACGGATGGCGAAAGAATAGCTTATGTTCATGAAGGACATCCCATGATGAGCAAGGTTACTGCAATGGGATGTACTGCCACTGGTATCGTTGGGGCATTCCTTGCTGTGAACTCCGATCCTCTGGAAGCATCTTTTCATGCCATGAAAGCCATGGGAATTGCTGGAGAAAGGGCAGCTTCCCAGTCTAGAGGAACCGGAAGCATGATGATAAACTTCCTCGACGAACTCAGCAATCTTATGGCTTATGACTAGGATTATCAAAATCAAGAGACGTTCCTTCATGAAAAGCTTCATTGCAATCAATCTCTTTGGCATAATTGTTACTTGCGAAGAGCTTTCTAAAGTGGAACTCAACCATGAGCTCATACATACGGCCCAAGCAAGGGAGTTGTTGTATATCCCATTCTACCTCTGGTACATCATAGAATGGTTTTACTTATATCTCAAATATCGGGATTGGATGCGGGCATATTACAACATCAGGTTTGAAAAGGAAGCCTATGCTCACCAAGAAGACCAGGAATATTTAAATCGAAGGAAGCATTATTGCTATAGATGATATTACGTGGTGCCATAATCTTGCTATTCCCCAGTTTTTTGGGGAATAGTTCTACACCTTTTCCCCAAATTCCACAGGGGTAATTTATGGCACACAAGCTATAAGTCTCTGTATATCAAACACATCATCTTTTCTATTATCTTTTGGCATGCAGGTTGCAACCATGAATAGCGGGTTCGATAATGAATCCCAAAACAGAGAAAATAACAATAAATAGTAACAATTTAAAATAGATAAGATTATGAAGAAGTTCGTTTTTGCAGCTATCGCAGCTATGGTAATGGTTTCAGTAAGCAACGTATTTGCATCAGGCAAAATGATGATAGATAATTCTGAAGTAGTTCCAGTTGATACAGTAGCACCTGAAACTCCAAAGGATTCAGCAGAGATCAGCACACCTGTTTTGCCTCAGGCGGGTGCAGAAGATTCAACAGAGCAGGCGACTCCTGCAGAGACAACAGCAGAGTCTGTAGAAACAACCCAATCTGAGCAGCCAGCTGAGGTTCAGGAGACTCCACGGAAGAACGCCCAGCAGGAGTCAACAGAGATAGAACAGGCTGCTGTTTCAGAGTAACAAATATCTGATTTTCAATATAATTAAAACGCAGAGGTCTGCTGGCAGTAATGCCGGCAGATTTCTGCGTTTAATTTAATACATCTAATTATTCTTAAAAAAACTTGATAACCCATCTTATAATAAAGTAAATTATGTATTTTTGCATATCATAATTAAGATTAAAGCTATGACAAAGAATACAATGGCAAACAAACTTCCAAGGAAGTTGATTCAAAAGATGGAAATCGTGGGTGAGCAGATTAAGCTTGCCAGATTACGGCGCAACCTGAGCATGGCACAAGTTGCAGAAAGGGCAACATGCTCGGAAGTTACACTTTGCAAGGTAGAAAAGGGATTTCCAACAGTTTCCATCGGAATTTACCTTCGTGTACTCTATGCTCTTCAGCTGGATGATGACATCTTGCTCCTGGCAAAGGATGACAAACTCGGAAGGGCATTGCAGGATATGGGACTGAAGAATCGTCAACGAGCATCTAAAAAGGAGTAGGAATGGAACGACTGTTTGTTTTCGCTGATTTTAACTGGCTCGGCAAAGCGGAGCTGGTAGGGGAGTTGTGCTATGAAAAATTGCGCGGCTCTGACAGTTATGCATTTAAGTTTGATGAGAATTGGCTTAAGGTTCATGCCGGAATCAAGCTTTCAGAGGACATCAACAACTACCCTGGCATGCAATATACCCAGCCAGGAAGTGATATTTTCGGATGTTTTTCTGATGCTTTGCCAGATAGGTGGGGACGTACCTTGCTCAAAAGAAGAGAACAGATACAGGCCGCTGAAGAAAAAAGAGCCGTCAGAACACTTTCTTCGTTCGATTACCTCATGGGTATCGATGACTTCTCCAGAATGGGTGGATTTAGGTTTAAGAAGGAAATGGAAGGTGATTATATCAATGTGTCTCCATCTCTCAAGATACCCCCATTAACAGAGATTAGAGAATTGGTTCATGCCAGTCAAGAAGTAGAAAGATCTGAAGAGAATGATGTTTTGCCTGAAAAAAAATGGATAGCGCAGCTCATCCAACCTGGTACTTCATTGGGTGGCGCAAGACCTAAAGCAGGCGTATTGGATGAAAAAGGTAATCTATGCATCGCGAAGTTTCCTTCTCGAAAAGATGACTATGACGCAGGACTTTGGGAGCACTTTTCTCACCTGCTAGCTCAAAAGGCAGGAATACAGGTAGCTCAAACCAGGGTGTTGGGAGGATTGGGAAAATATCACACACTCCTGTCTAAACGCTTTGACCGAACTGCAGAAGCTAAGAGAATCCATTTTGCGTCATCCATGTCTCTGCTAGGATTGAAGGATGGAGATAATGCACAAGGTGGTTATGGTTATCCCGATATTGTTGATTTCATACTCCAAGGTTGCTGCGACGTAGAGAAAAATCTTCTGGAACTCTACCGAAGGGTTGTCTTCAACATCTGCATTGGAAATTCTGATGACCACTTCAGAAACCATGGCTTTCTACTCACACCAAAGGGCTGGACTCTATCACCAGCCTATGATATGAATCCTACCCTCAATGAATATCAGAGTCTTCTGATCAATGAATCTTCAAACAAGGCAGACATCAATATTCTGCTTGATTCATCTGAAAGCTACATGATTAAGAGGGAGAAAGCTGAAATCATCATCCAAGAGGTTCAAGCAGCAGTTAGTCAATGGGAAAGTTTAGCTACTCTGCTTCAAATCCCAGCCAGAGAGATGGCTATGTTTAAAGAAAGGTTTAAGCTTAACCTATAATATAATGAAGCATCAAACCTATTTACTTCATTATATTATGGGTTATTCTGCAATCTCTATCATGTCGATGATGGTATAGATTGGCAAGATATCCGATGCAAGTTGGGTGTTAAAATGGTAAGAAAGGAGATTATTTATGTCACTAAAGAAGATATTCAGATGCCAGGATTGTGGGTACGAGACCGAAGTATATGAGGGACGTGGCTTCATGGGACAGCATATCGAAGCCATGTCTTGTCCTGACTGCAGGAACATAGTACCTCTTGTGGTGGGTGGAGTAATTGGTGATGCTGCACCTAGTTTTAATTCTCTTGTAGGAAGGCTATGTCTAAGATGTGGTTCTGACAGGATTCACAGGTGGGATATGCATACTTGCCCAAAGTGCGGGGGCAAGATGCAACCCACTGGCGAAGAAGAGTTTTGGACATGAAATCATAGTTTTCGGGACAGAAAGACGAAGAAAGCAAGTAAAAAAAATATTCTAATCATCCTTAATCCTTTCCAAAATTAAATTCATATATTCAAAAAAGGGCTAGCCCCATAATCAGGACTAGCCCCCAGTTTTAATTATTTTCTCGATGCAATGAATGTATCTTAAAAGCTGCATAGCACTTCAAGAAAGATTACTTAACCTCAATGTGCTTAACATCGTCTTTCTTCTCCTCCTTGGCAATCTTAGGAATCTCAATCTTCAAGACACCGTCACTGACCTCAGCGGAAATCTTCTCCTGATCAGCATCCTCTGGCAAAGCATAACTCTGAGAGTAGCTGCTGTAAGAGAACTCACGACGCAAGTAATGCTCTTCCTTCTCCTCCTTCTTCTCATCCTTGTTCTCGATAGATACATTCAGATAGCCATCTTTATCGATGTTCATCTTGACCATATCTTTCTTCAAACCAGGAGCTGCAACCTCCATCGTGTAAGCTGTAGCACTTTCCTTGACGTTGACTGCAGGAGCTGTTGCGTTCATGCGTGGCATCAAGCTTGTATCAAAGAAGTTGTCATTAAACCAACTGTTCAACCAATTTGAAACACTGTTATTTCTACGAGCTAACAACATCATGTAAAACCTCCAAATTCTATTTTTCTCGTCCTCTCTTCGCCTTCCGGCTCAGTCGGGATTTCTCATTGTTTTTAATTTATCCTTTTTAATAACGATTGCTTCGGCTTACGAGGTTCAAGGATTTCTAGAAACCCTCAACTGTCATTACTTAGGGTTCTTGTCGTTCCCCTTGCCCTTTCGGCTTCAGCTTTCACTCTATGTAGGAGCAAGTTACGTGCCAACCCGGTTTGTAGATTTGGAGTAAACAGTTTTTGCCAATTTTGACTAAAGATTCTGCAAAATTGACAACAATGGATAATTAATTTAAACTTTGCTGCTAAAACTTCATGCTTTTTAAAACCTGTTTTTCAATCCATGCCATCAGTACTGCTACAGCATACTGCTGTTCCTCTCCTGTCAGCTGTCTTCCGGCAGGTATATGATGCCATTTGAAGAAACAACCACGGCAACAGCAGCCTGTAGCATGCTGGGCAATGAATACGGGATGACCTCTCATCGGCGTCTGCTTGCCGTCATTGGGAATCACTGCAGGAGCAAGGCGTTTGGCAACGAAATCCTCCGCATGCTTACGGATGGTAGCCAAGCCCTTTTCTGCAATATATTCCTTATCCTTCTTCGAGAGGTGGAAACGGCTGCGGAAAGCTGATTTGGAAAGTCTTTCAAACAAATCAGTCAAGTCATACTCTTTGTCTGGAGAAGTATCGCTTTCCAGGTCTTCTGAAGAGATAGAGTCTTTCTGATGATCCTCTTTCTCCTCAGGAAACAAATTGAGTTCTACATATTTTGCTTGGTTTCCTTTTGATTCTTTTTTCATTTCTATGAGCCTCCTATATCTATGAATCTCCTATTCATATTAATGGATATCAGACACTTCCGCTGCAGATGAAGAGGTTTCCTTGGGTTGTGGGTTGGGCACGAAGCCCAGAATGGCAACCAGACAACTCATCAAAGGACTGATGATGTTGAAGAAGCAGAAGGGGAGATAGACAAGTGTCGGGATACCAAGAACCGTACTCTGCGTCATACCGCAGGCTGTCCATGGAACCAATACGCTCGTTACGGTAGCGCTATCCTCTGTACTTCGGCTCAAGAGTTCCGGACGATAGCCTCGTTCGGCATATTCATCCTTATAGATAGATGCATTCATAATAATGCTCAGGAACTGGTCACCCATTACGAGATTGAGCAAGACGCCTGATGTCACGGTGCTGCAGACAAGTGATACGGTGCTGTGGATGCTTTTCAGGAGCATGTGGGTAATGGCGTGGAGCATGCCGCTGGCTACCATACATGAACCGAAACACATGGCACAGAGGATGAGCCAGATGGTATTGAGCATGCCAGCCATACCTCGGGTGGCTACGAGATCATTGATGTTCGCCATACCGCAATCTACCTGGGTATGGGTATAGCAGGTGGTCATGATTCCTTCAAAGAGGCTTTTGGCAGAGATGCTGTCTTCACCTGCTATCCCTACAAGTACTTCCGGCTGGAGAATGAGGGCACAGATGCATGCTGAAAGGGCTGAAAGCAGAAGGGTAATGAGGGATGGCGTCTTTCGGTAGATGAGCCATCCTGTAAAAACCGGAACCAGCATCGTAAGCAAGGAGATATTGAAACCATGACTCAGACCGGTAAGATACTGGCTGATATCAACTGGCTTGGAATCATAACAGAATCCGATGATGAGATAGAGTACCAGCGAGAGCAGGATGCTTGGTATGGTAGTATAGAGCATATAGCGGATATGTGAGAAGAGATCCGCTCCGGCTATACTCGAAGCAAGGACGGTGGTATCGCTCATTGGCGAGAGTTTATCCCCGAAATAGGCACCGGAGATAATAGCTCCAGCGGTATAGGGGGCTGGTATTCCCAGGGCATCACCGATTCCCATCAGAGCAATACCGATGGTGGCAATAGTGGTCCATGAGGTTCCCGTCATCACAGAAATGATGCTGGAGATGATGCATGCGCAGGGAAGGAAAAAGGTTGGCGACATGATCTGTACACCATAATATATCAATGTGGGTACCACACCACTGATCATCCAGGTAGCTGACATCATTCCGATGAGCAGCAGGATCAGGATAGATACTCCAGCATCGCCCACGGTCTTTTTGATCATCTCTTCAAAGATATTCCATTTCATCCTATAGATGCCCATACCGAGTGCTACACAAACGGCTGTGGCTATCATGAGGGCCACCTGAGAGGCACCAGCCAGGGCATCATCAGGGAAGATTTTGACAACCAGGACGATGAGGGTGATAAGTACTGCCAGCGGTATGACAGAAATAAAAGGATGTGGTGCAACTGGCTGCAGAGACGAGCAGGATGCCTGATTCTCTGCAGCTTGAGATTTCTGTTTCTTTTCTTCTTGTTCCATTTGTTAATATTCTCTTATCATTTTAGTTTTTCATTTACTTTGCGTTTTCATCCGTTTCTTCAACGCTTTTCTTCTGTGTATTCGGCAAGAATCCTGCTATGATGCCGAGCAATGGCAGGAAGGCACTCACCTGGAAGATAAACTCGATGCTCGTCTTGTCTGCTAACCAGCCGAAGAAAGCAGAGCCTAAACCTCCCAAACCAAACATCAGTCCGAAGAAAATGCCGGCTATCAGTCCTACTTTATCTGGCATCAGGTCGGTGGCATATACCACGATGGAAGAGAAAGCCGAGGCAATGATCAATCCTGACAGGAAGGTAAAGATGATGGTCCACGTGAAGTTGACGAAAGGCATGGCGATGGCGAAAGGTGCTGCTCCCAGAATGGAAAACCAGATGACATACTTTCTGCCGAACTTGTCACCCAGCATTCCTCCTGCCACAGTTCCTATGGCAAAGGCTGCAAGGAACACGAAGAGACACAGCTGTGAAGTCTGTACCGAGACACCGAACTTATCCATCAGGAAGAAGGTGAAGTAGCTCGTGATGCACGCCGTATAGAAATACTTGGAGAACACGAGCATGATGAGGATAAACAGTGCCCAATACTTCACCCTTTTGGAAATATGGGTATTGAGAAGCGGTTGTTTCTGCGGATGGTTCACCACGTAAGCCAGTCGTGCCTTGTACCAGACTCCCAATCTTACCATGATGATGGCAGCGAGGAGGGCTGCAAGGGCAAACCAGGAGATGGCATGCTGTCCGAAAGGCAGGATGATGATGGCAGCCAGCAGCGGACCAACTGCCGATCCGCCATTGCCGCCCACCTGAAAGATAGATTGTGCCAGACTCTTCTTGCCTCCCGATGCCATCTGTGCCACTCTTGAAGCTGTGGGATGAAACACGGATGAGCCCAGACCTACGACGCTCACAGCCAGGAGAATCAGAAAATAATTCTCGGCAAAAGCCAGCAGGAGCAAGCCCACCAAGGTGAAGCACATGCCGAGGGAAAGAGCATAGGGACGGGGATGCTTGTCAGCATAAAGCCCCGTAAAAGGTTGCAGGATGGAAGACGTCATCTGGAAGACCAGCGTGATGATACCTATCTGTGCAAACGAGAAGTCGAACTTATCCTTCACAATCGGATAGATGGAAGGGATAATCGACTGAATCATATCATTCAAGAAATGGGAAATGCTACAGATGATGAGCATGGAATATACCGTACCCTCTACCATCTTAGGATTTCCCTTGATTTTACTACCTATTGACTTGATGTTCATTGTATTAATTTAAATTATTATTTTTCATACAGTTCTATCGGCAAACCATCTGGGTCACTGAAGAATACAAATCGCTTGCCAGTATATTCATCTGTACGGATGGGTTCATGAGCGATGCCTTTATTGTCAAGCTCATCTATAGCCACCAAAAGATCATCCACCTCAAAAGCAAGATGGCGCAGACCGGCAGCTTCCGGATAGGAAGGACGTGCAGGTGGATTAGGGAAGGAGAAGAGCTCTATGACATACGAGTCATCAAGCCAGCAGTCTGCCTTCCAGGAGTCACGTCCTTCACGATAATTTTCACTTACTATCTTCATTCCGAGCACATCTGTATAGAAATGCTTGGATTTCTCATAGTCGGAGCAAATCACGGCTACATGATGGATTTTGTTAAGTTTCATTGGATATTATTATATTGTTAATCAATGATTTATCAACTACTCATGTCTTGATAGTCCGGGAATGATTACCCTTCATGGAGCTCATTCTGATTTACGTTTGAATCTTTGAATTCTTTCTTTGACTATTCGCAAATAGGTAAGTTTCATCTTACCGTCCAAAAAAGGATAGCTTTTCTCATATCCTACTATATTTAAATGGTTTGACGAATCTCATATTTAACCTCCATGCCAAGGATATCCATGATTTTTTCAACCGTCGATAGGGATGGGTTGCCTTTGCCGCTCTCTATTTGCTTGATGGTAGAAATGGCTACCTCAGACATGTCAGCAAGGTCTTGCTGGGTTATTCCCAAGGCCTTACGCTGCAATTTCATTACTTCTTGAATTTTCATACCAAGTAGTGTATTATATTGTACTTTTCGTGCAAAGGTAACAATAATTTCTAGATTATGCAAGAAAAGGTCCAATATAATATTCTTTTTATAAAAAATTATTATTTCATGGAATTTTTCTTGATTATTTGCCATTGTTAAGCATTTTTTCTTAACTTTGCATGCACAATTCATTATAGAAATCATGACTATAGAAGAAGCTATCAAACAACGACATAGTGTACGAAAGTACATACACAAACCTCTTTCAACTGAGGTAGTTAGAGCACTTGAAGAAAAAATCATGTTTGATAAGGCAGACAGGAAGCTTATGGTAAATAGAATGTTTGCAGTACACCCTATTGAGAGGAATCACCATATAACTTTAGCTATTAGTTTTTTTAATGATAAAGCATTTAAATTGTATTGCAAGGATTATTATCTTAAATATCCGTAAAAAAATTACGGCGTATTGATATTTTGTATATCTTTGCAACTGCTTAGCTGCACTTGACATTATAATAAAAGATGGTTTGCATTGTTTAAGTGTGTATTAGCTTTGCACCAACAAAATTGTTATCAATTAAAAATAAAGTATTTATAAGCATGCTAGTAAAATTTGCCGTAACGAACTATAGAGGATTTGCCAATCGTATAGAATGGGATTTGTCGAAACCAAGTAACTATTCGTTCAATACTTTTGCCATTAAAGATGGTATCATCAAGAATGGCATCGTATATGGACCTAATGGTTCTGGCAAGTCGAACTTTGCAATGGCCATCTTCGACATTACCAATCATCTTTCACAGAAGTGGAAGAAGGTGAACTATTATGATAACTTTACATATACGGGAAAGTTGAACTTCCCCGTAAAATTTGAATATACATTCAAGTTTAGAGATAATACGTTACTATATACATATAGCAAATCACCTGATGGAAAACTGGAGGAAGAAGAACTTGTTGTGAATAACAAGCTTATTTTCTGCAACAAGAATTCTGTCTTGACATTGGATGATGTTGAATTCCCGATGGATTCTGCGGTGAAGGCAAACCTTGCCAATAACGCCAATAATGTATCCATCGTAAACTTTCTGCTTACTTCCTATCCTCTTGCCAAGGAACATTATCTTCTGAAACTGCAGCAATTCGTAAACTCAATGTTATGGTTCAGAAGTGTTGAAAAAAATGAGTTTATGGGGTTGGCTACTACTCCGGCAAATCTCGATGAGTATATCATCAAGAATAAGCTGACTCGGGACTTTGAGGAATTCATCCATCGGGTAAGCGGACAAAGTTTTGAGTTTCAGGAGCCAAAGGATGATGATAAAGAGTTGTATTGCGTATTTGGATTAGGTCGCATTCCATTCGATAAGATTGCATCAACGGGTACTCAATCTCTGATGCTGCTATATTACTGGCTGAAACAGATGACAAAAGCATCGTTCGTTTTCATAGATGAATTTGATGCATTCTATCATTTCAGACTCTCTTATGAGGTTTGCAAAACCCTCTTTTCCCTTCCATGTCAGGCTTTTACGTCATCACACAACACCTATCTGATGACCAATGACTTGCTTCGCCCAGATTGCAATTTCATCTTGCAAGACAACAAAATCAAGCCGTTGAGCGACTGCACTCAAAAAGAGTTGAGATTCGGGCATAATATAGAAAAAATGTTTAGAGGTAACGCATTCGAAGTATGATACTATTCGTTTTTGAAGGAGTAAAACGGGAGCCGGATTTGTTCCGCACCATCCAGCGATTATACTTTGCAAATAGAGATGAGCAGATAGTATGTTCCTATAACAACAACATCTATCAGCTATACAAAGATTTGCTAAGCTCATATTGACATTATTACTGACAGCAAGGTTGCTTTAATTCATCTAATTATTCGTTTTTAAAAAAAGGGCTAGCCCCATCATCAGGACCAGCCCCCAGTTTTAATTATTTTCTCGATGCAATGAATGTATCTTAAAAGCTGCATAGCACTTCAAGAAAGATTACTTAACCTCAATGTGCTTAACATCGTCTTTCTTCTCCTCCTTGGCAATCTTAGGAATCTCAATCTTCAAGACACCGTCACTGACCTCAGCGGAAATCTTCTCCTGATCAGCATCCTCTGGCAAAGCATAACTCTGAGAGTAGCTGCTGTAAGAGAACTCACGACGCAAGTAATGCTCTTCCTTCTCCTCCTTCTTCTCATCCTTGTTCTCGATAGATACATTCAGATAGCCATCTTTATCGATGTTCATCTTGACCATATCTTTCTTCAAACCAGGAGCTGCAACCTCCATCGTGTAAGCTGTAGCACTTTCCTTGACGTTGACTGCAGGAGCTGTTGCGTTCATGCGTGGCATCAAGCTTGTATCAAAGAAGTTGTCATTAAACCAACTGTTCAACCAATTTGAAACACTGTTATTTCTACGAGCTAACAACATCATGTAAAACCTCCAAATTCTATTTTTCTCGTCCTCTCTTCGCCTTCCGGCTCAGTCGGGATTTCTCATTGTTTTTAATTTATCCTTTTTAATAACGATTGCTTCGGCTTACGAGGTTCAAGGATTTCTAGAAACCCTCAACTGTCATTACTTAGGGTTCTTGTCGTTCCCCTTGCCCTTTCGGCTTCGGCTTTCATCTTGGGTAAGAGCAAGTTATGTGCCAGTCTCGGTTTGTATATCTAGAGTGAGCCATTTTTGACAGGATTGGCATCAAAGGATAATTAATTTAAACTTTGCTGCCAAATTTATCCATTTTCATCCGTTTATTCTCTGCTCTCCTATCCGTTTTCTAAGGGTGATTATGATAAATAGGTGGTACGTATATATAAATATCATCAGTTTGGAATTTGTACTTCGGAAATATACGGGTGTCAAATATTGTTTCTTAATTATCGCAATTTCCGTATTTTCAATCTAGAAGGTCATGATGATAAAAATCTTTTGGTTTGATAGCGTATTACTTGCTCTCTGCAAGACGAATCACCTATAGTTGTACGACCGTAAGGCTACAGTTGTACGACTATATAGGCTATAGTTGTACAACTCTGGAGTTATAGTCGTACAACTATAGGGGTTATAGTTGTACGACTACAGAATTCCGGATTTCCGAAGAAATTAGTGAGATTTATAACACGTTGAATATCTGATGATTACGAATTTCGCCATATTTTCAATATTCTTCAAGAAATATTTTCCGAGCGGAAATTCGTGATTTTCAGAGGATTTAAATCATGATTTTGTAAAAAAAATAAGCCTGGTCAACTGACGGAACATGATATCTGTATAATGACCACTTATATCTGAAATAGGGCTATTTTTGATTAATTAATAGTTATTTTACTCACATTTTAGCAAATATCATTACCTTTGCAATTTGTATGGTTATATCATCGACTCACAGACGGGTAAACTGACAGAAGTAAAATAGAAACAGAATAAAGAAATTAGTTTAAATTAAAACACGTAATATTAAGAATATGATTTCATTTGAAAGTGATTACAACAATGGTATGCTGCCAGAGATTCTAGAAGCTCTTGGCAAGACAAACGGTGATAAAACATCTGGTTATGGTTTTGATCCATACTCAGAATCTGCAAAAGAGAAAATCCGCAAGGCAGTGGACAATGAGAATGCAGAAGTATTCTTCCTGATAGGCGGTACGCAGACCAACACCACGGTCATTGATTCCGTCCTCATGGGATGCGAAGGAGTAATCTGTGTGGAAACCGGTCATATCGAGGTACATGAATCAGGAGCAGTAGAAGCTTTCGGGCATAAGGTCATTACCCTGCCAGGAAAAAACAGCAAGCTGACAACCGGCACCCTGTCAGCCTATATGGATACCTTCCTAGCCGACGAATCGCATCCTCACATGGTACAGCCAGGCATGGTTTATATCTCGATGCCGACTGAGTTCGGAATGGTCTACACCAGAGAAGAACTGGCTGCGCTGTATGCAACCTGCCAGAAATATGGCCTCCGTCTCTTCATCGATGGTGCACGACTGGGATACGGTCTGGTTTCAGCGGCATGCGACTATGACTTGCCATTCCTTGCAAAACATTGTGATGTATTCTATATCGGCGGAACCAAGGTGGGTGCCATGATGGGAGAAGCTGTGGTATTCTCGGGCATGAAGGCACCGAAATACTTCTTCACCAACGTGAAGCGTCATGGAGCCTTGCTTGCCAAGGGCAGAATGCTCGGCATCCAGTTTGACACGCTGTTTACGGATGAGCTCTATTTCAAGATATCGCGCCATGCCATCGCTATGGCTACCCGCATCCGCAGCATCTTCGAAAAGCATGGTATCGCCATTGCCTACGATTCTCCAACCAATCAGCAGTTTGTAGTACTCTCACCTGCCCTCTACGAAGCCCTTTCCCAAAAAGTAGCATTCGAGATATGGGAAAGAAAGAGCGAACATGAAATCATCTGCCGATTCGTGACAAGCTGGGCAACAAAGGAGGAAGAACTCAACGAGCTAGACCGTATTCTTCAAGCTTACGCTTAAGAAGGCTAAGGATGGTTCTCCTCCAGAATCATCCTTAGCAATTCTTCATTTGCCTCGTTGTTAATCTCTGCATCCTTCAACTCGGAGAAATAGTCAAGCGTAGCTGAACATTCGCCTGTAATATCTATCCCTATCACTTTCTCATGGGCATAGATGATGCGAAGCACGGCTTGGAGCTGCATAAGTGTCATATCTCCATTGCTCCAGTCGGTGATGGCATCCTGCTTTCTCAATACATCCTTGTCGATGGATATGTAAACCGGCTCATGTATAAGTTTACCTGCCTTCGACGGCCAAGCCTGGTGATGGTCTATCTCTGCCTGACTGTAGAACAACACCCTCTCTCTTAAGTGAACAGGCACCTGGGCTATCAACTCGTCCGATGCCCCCACAATGATAATGTGTTTGACAAACGGGTTCTTCTCCAAAACATCTCTCACCCAACCGCCACATGACACAACACCCTCCCATTCCGGTTGCTGCATATCCGGATGATGGTCGAAAACTATGAGCGAGAAAGGTTCATGAATTCTTGACACCCAATATTCCGTAAGATAATGGAAATCTCCGGAATCTATGAAATGAACGGCTTTGGCAGGAAAAGGAGCCAATCGGCGATGCAGTTCCTCGCTACCCTCTTCGTCACAATAGCAGTCTACCCCTTTCATGTCCCGGCAATCTACGTGGATAATATTCTTATTTGAGGCAAATGCCTCCAATTCGTATACGCCGGTAAAGTTAAGGAGAATGATAGGTATTTTCTTTTTCATATTGTATCAATTTTCTAAATGCTGATTGCAAAAATACCTAATATTCATAAATACTTGATGAATTATACATTATATTATTGTTAAAATTATATTTTTTTATACTTCTACACAGATTTACCAAAATCATATTAAAACAATTTAATTTTCAACAAAAACATAGTAAATTCGTATTTTTATCTATATCTTTGCAGAAAATTGAAACATTTTGTGATGGTATTTAAAAATGCACTTATATTGGATAAACATAGATGTAATGTTCCCCATTACATCCTCAACTGTAGTCTTCGGAAATAATATCTATCTTACTTGAGATAACATATTATTAACGAATTTAAAATTACATGGGTTTAATCATTTTATATTTTTTAGGTGCTCTGTCACTATCCTTTTTGTGCTCCGTCCTGGAGGCGGTATTACTTTCTACTCCGATGTCGTTTATCTCGATGAAGGAGAATCAAGGCAACAAGACTGCCTCACTGATGAAACAGTATAAGAATAACGTAGACCGTCCGGTGGGTGCCATTCTTTCACTCAACACCATCGCCCACACCATCGGTTCTGCCGGTGTCGGAGCCGAATCTATGAAACTCTTTGGCGAAGAATACTTCGGTATCATTTCCGCCATTCTCACCCTTCTGATTCTGGTACTTTCAGAAATCATCCCGAAAACCATCGGAGCTTCATATTGGCGCTCTCTTGCCATGACATCTACCAAGATCATCCGTGTGCTCATCTTTATCACCTATCCTTTGGTACTGCTTTCGGAACTTATCACTAAGGTATTTACTCCGAAGAACCACCAGGCTTCCGTGAGTCGCGAAGAGGTATCGGCCATGGTAGACGTAGGTACTACAGAAGGCATCTTCCGCGAATCGGAAAGCAAGATCATCAAAAGCTGCATTCGCCTGGCAGGAGTAAAGGCCAAGGAGGTGATGACTCCATCCATCGTAGTAGAATCAGCCAACATGAATCTGACTACCAAGGAGTTTTACGAACAGAAAGAATGGAATTTCTCACGCATTCCCGTTTATGACAACAATAAAGATATCATTGTGGGATACGTATTGAAAGATATGGTTCTCAAATTGGTTTCAGACGATGAGTTCCAAACCAGATTATCCGAACTGATGCGTCCTATTCTTTCCTTCAACGAGGATGAATCTCTATACCAGATATGGGAAAAGATGTTGGAAAAACGAGAACACATCTCTATCATCGTGGATGAATACGGATGTCTGAGAGGAGTGGTTTCCATGGAAGACGTTATCGAAACGATGACTGGCGTAGAAATCGTAGATGAAGACGATGTGGCTGTAGACATGCAAGCCTTGGCTAAGGAAAAATCGCGTATGATGCACCAAGGTGTTGCTTCTGCCATTCCTGGCAGTAAAGTTTAATATTTACAGAACATTGCATTTTAACAAGAGAGGGTGGGCATAACTCCATGACCCACCCTCTCTTGTTTATCCCGGAAATATCGCCACCTTGATGACTCCATCCTTGCGGTTCTCAAAGACATCGTATGCCTCTTCTATTCTTGAAAGCGGGAAACGATGGGTAATCAGAGGAGTGGTATCTATCTTTCCCTGGGCTATCAAATCAAGGATTTCCCCACAGTCACATCCATCCACACCTCCCGTCTTGAAGATGAGGTTCTTGCCATACATATCAGGAAGCGGAAGCATCTGCGGCTTGTCATACATCGCAACGATGGTGACGATGGCATTAGGACGGGCACATCTCCAGGCAAGCTGGAAGGTATCAGGTCCACCTGCAACCTCCATCACCACATCAGCTCCCCCATGCTGACTATGTTGTTTGACAAATGCCTCACAATCCTCCGGTTCAACAACCATCACCTGCGGATAATGCTTCTGGATAAACTCTCGCCTATCCTTTGATTTCTCACAGACGATGATGTTTCTCGGATTCTTGAGCAGGGTGCAAAGCAAACAGCAGACACCCGTAGGGCCAGCACCGATAATCAAGACTGTATCCTCTTCCGTAATTTCAGATATTCTCGTAGCCCAGAATCCAGTAGCAAGGATGTCGCCAACGAAGAGCGCCTGCTCATCGCTTACCGAATCAGGAATCTTGTTCAAGCCGGTTGTAGCATAAGGAACCCTCACATATTCCGTCTGCCCGCCATCGATTCTGCATCCCAGTGCCCATCCGCCATGTGGAGAAGTACAATTGTTCACGTATCCATGCTTGCAATAGAAGCATTCTCCACAGAAGGTCTCTACATTCACGGTTACTCTGTCTCCCGGCTTCACATGGGAAACCCTCTCCCCTACTTCCTCTACAATGCCTACCATTTCGTGGCCAACAGTAATCCCCGGTACTGCGCGAGGCACAGAACCATGCTTGATATGAAGATCACTGGTGCAGATACTGCTCAGCGTTACTCTTACGATGGCATCATGCTCATCTATTATCGTAGGCTTCCCTTTTTCTGTGAAGCCAAACTTTCCTTGCTGGATATATGTAAATGCTTTCACCTTAATTATATATATAAGTATTATTATTCACGTTAAATCATGCTGCGAAGTTACAAAAAACATTTTAATCATACAAGAAAAAATACAGATTCTTTCTCACCTTTTGACCTGTAAACTATTAAAAAGTCTGTCTTTTTTACAAGTAAGACCATTTTTTGTGATTTTTCAGCAAACAAAACCATAAAATATACTCTGATGTTCAAATAGTTAGCCAAAAATTTGGAGAATAGAATATTTTTTCTTACCTTTGCAAATGAAAGATTTGAATTCAATTTTTTACAAAATATAGCATGTATCAAGATTTAGATTTTACTGATAACAATTACTATCAGGAAGATTATATAGATTCGCCGGTTGATGATTTCGACTGGATGCCTAATTTATTTGCCAAGCTCGCAAATCACCTGCGAACTTCAACTTCTGCTGATGTTATCAGATTGGGAACCATCGGCTGCATCAGAAACAATGAGCCGGGAGATGATTCACTTCTCCAATGGGAAGAAGTAGAAACAATGCGTCGCTATATAGATAGCGTTAACAGAGGCTTGGGTGCACCAGAAGATCCCACACTCCAGCAGTTGCTCCATTCTACAGAATGGACTAACTATGGTATTTTTACCATGAACTTTATCTCGGATAAGAACCTCGACTATAAAGGAATCTGTGAGGTTGAAAATACAAATCTCTCATACGCCAGCATGGCTTTTTTAATTGCTCTGGTAAAAGGGATGAGTATGATTAATCTCAAACATCCTTCAGCAAAGGGAGAAAACAATCATATTTTCACATACGTAATTCCAAGTCAATTCTCCACCTTCTCCTTTGCTTCATTCCTCAATGTGGCCAATGCACGTCTCGCTAACAAAGAAGATATTTCTGAACAGGAGATTGAAGAGTTGACCCAACTTGCTTTCAAGAGTCGCTACTGGAAACAAGAGACCTCACTCAAGAGTGAAGACAGCGAGTTGTTCATCTATGTCCTCAAGAACATCATTTCGGAAATTCTGGGACTGAAGCTTGACATCAATGCGGAATCCTTTGCCAAACAGGCAAAGAAGGAAGAGAAAAAGACTGCCACTCCAACTGTAGATAACCATAAGAAGGAGAAGAAGGAAAAGAAAAAAGAAAAGACTATCCTGAAAGATAATTCCAAACCTTCTTTGGCATCTACGATGGTAAAAGTCTTAACAGAGGAGTCCCTCCCGCAAACCAAAGAGAGTCTTATTGATAAGACTATGCAACTCTATCCTACTCTCAAGATAAACTGTTTCAACACCACCCTATCAAGACTCCATAAAAATGAAGTTCTGAATTATTATAATGGTGGACTGATTGGAATAAAAGGCAAAAGATACGGAAGAGGCTACAAGATAATTAGCCGTTTACATAAACATAAGGAAACAGATTAAGGCTAAATTTTGTGCCAAGAAAATCCAAAGGCTAAAAGACCATTGGGTTTTCTTGGCACTATTTTTTCTTGAAAGTTTGCAAGAGTTTTCCATCAGGCGCAAACAGTTCATTCCTGACCTCAAAAGTTGATGGCTCTGGTTTCACGTTGGGCCATGACTGGTATAACCATCATAGAACTTGTGAATGCGGTGAAAACTTACTTGAAAGCAGTTCAATGACAAAATAATAACCTAAAAAAGAAACTTACTTGTAGTTTTTCCGGCAATTAGTCAATTCTACAATTAGACAATTAAGAATTTGATTCTCTATAAGGAGAAAACCACAAAACTGTTTACCTAAAACCAAAAAACTACGCATAAACCACAAAGTTGTTTACCAAAAATCACTGCATTTTGTAGCACAAACCACATTTTTGTTTACCTAAACCACTATTCTATTTACCTAAACCACATAACTGTTTACCTGAAACCACTATTTTGTTTACCTAAAACCACAAAACTGTTTACCTATCCTAGTAAAAAGCAGTTGCTCCTTTTTAGGTAAATAGAAATGTGGTTTTTACCTAGTTAAATTCATGAGAAAAACAGGTAAACAGAAATGTGGTTTATGATAAAAATCGATGAACGTTCTGCCAGGTAAACAGTTTTGTGGTTTTTAAATTCTTATTCAGTTGCTACTCAAGAAAAGATTAAAAAGTCTAGACAACTTCTTTAGGCGTTTCACATAACATACTAATATACTGATAGTTATACATATACTCAAATTGCATTCAGGTGCCGGATTTCAAATAAAATAAGATAAAAAATAGTATCTTATCAAGATAAAAACCACAAAACTGTTTACCTGAAACCACTATTTTGTTTACCAGAAACCACAAAACTGTTTACCTAAGAATAAAAGACTGATATAAAAATGATATAACTTATTACATATCAAATTATAACACGGGATTTGGTAAATAATTAATATAACCTCAAAATGGAATGAATTATATACATGACATTTCAGGTAAACAGTTTTGTGGTTATGATGATAAGCCATTCTTAAAAAGTAGGTAAACAGAAATGTGGTTTTACATATCAAAAAGAGGAAGTACGGTACTCCCCTACTTCCTCTTCTGCTTTCTTGTTCTGCTTAGCCTCTATAGAATACAGGCATGAATGAACCGACACAGTCAAAAAATTCTTGTGCCAGCCTTTCAAGACCCGATGTTTTCAAAGCAGCAAAATCATCATCACTAGCAGCAATACAGAATCTGTCATTCTTGATTCCTATGAATTTGCATCTGTCCAACAGGGCTTGCTGACTGGTATCCTGTACCATCGAAATAAACTGATTCCATTGCTCAAAACCTTGAGTTGTGTCTACTTCTATCTTCTTGTCAGGATTCTGATATACATGCGCAAAAAGATCTCCCTGCTGCGTGGCATCATCAGATGTTTTCTTTCCCCTATTACGGTTTATTTTTTCATTCAGACGACGAGCAATATCTGCATCTTTATCTCCGATATGATTGATACCTACATCCGTCCGCTTGATATGGAAGATAACATATTCAGGATCTCCCTTATGCTTTCCGTTCCGATAAATAAAGTCTTCTTCAGAAAATTCATCAAATACGATATCTGTCTCACTGCGACTAGCCATTCTGTTGAGATCTTCCCTTACCACATCGAGTACCTGTTTTCTGAATTGCGAGAATTTAGGATATTTATTCATCACAGGCTCCCCCTTGTCGTCAAGCAGAATATTGCCATGTTCATCAAGTTCTACCAGACCCAAATACTGTTTCATCGGCAAAAACTCAACCTTAACATCCAAGCTCTTGTCTAGTCCCATCTGACGAAGCAGATATATATAGAGTCGAGGTGTATTCACCTTCTTGGAATATTTAGCAATCATGGAGATATGGTGAATATATCCCTGACGCATGTCAAAAAGGCTCATAGTGAGTTTTGGATCTATCTCAAGTATTACTTCACCCTTGATGCGTTCTACTTTCTCACCATCGCTCTTTGTATAGCCTTTCTGCGTTGTCGGAATCTCGATGTTTGAAAATACGTGCTGTATCTTCTCTGTCTTGCTATCCGTCTTTACACGCACCGACAGGTTGAGGATATCGTTCTTCAGCGTATCACGCAGATTCTTATAATTATGAAACTCCGTTGATACCTGAAAATCCTTGATGTCTATTTTGATGGGCGGAATCTCCATAACAGCATGCTCTATTCCTTTCTCGAAAAGATAGTCGGAGCGTGCATCTCCAAGCACTCTCTTCTCGGTAAAATACTCTTCAACATACTTCTGCAGATGGGTACTTGCAACCATCAATATGTTTTGTTGCAATAATGTATATTGCTTATCCAATTTTGTCAGCGAAAAAGGTGTGTTAATCCACACCAGATTCTTGTTTCCTTTTGGTTCACTCATATAAAAACCACATTTCTGTTTACCATAAACCACAAAGTTGTTTACCTAAAACCACTTTTTTATTTACTTAAAACCACATAAATATTTACCCGAAACCACCAAGCTATTTACCATAAACCATATTCCTATTTACCTAAAACCACTTTTTTATTTACCATTTCAAATATAACTCATTATTAATCAAGATATTACACTCTCTGTAATAAATAAGAGATATATAATTTATTATAAAGAATAATCTATAATTATCATTCTTTTGGTAAACAAAAATGTGGTTTTTGTAGGAACTTATACCTTATTTTTAAGCTTAGCGCTTTTTTAGGTAAACAGTTTTGTGGTTTTCACCCTTTTAATAACTACTTTTTGTTTGCTTACTTTTTCAAGTAATCCATCAGGATATTGTAGAGCAGGTTTTCCTGTGGGATATCATCTGAGAGGCATTTCATCTTCAGGAGAAGGAGTTCTTCCTTGTTAAGATATGTAGCCACACTCGTTCTAGTGCGTCTTTCCTCTGCAGTCCAGTAACTTTTTCTCTTGCGACCACCTTTAGATATATTTTTATCCTCTTCGCTTTTTGCCATTTCTGTGTTTAATAAACTTGGTCGGTCGTTCATACCCATATTTTCAAGAGACTCACCAATTTCTTCTAAATTTCTTTTTGCTACAGCCATAATTCTTATATTTTATAAGTTTATCTTCTTTTGTTTTATTATTACATGTTTCAACCTACCCTACCAAGATTAGATTTTGATGTTGAACATGCGCTTGATAGCAATTTCGTAATCGATACCTGTACTTGAGTAAGGTGCATATTCGAATATGCTTTGTCCGTGTGCCTGAGCTTCCAGGAACTTTACAGAGCGTCGGATACGGCAAGGCAGAATTAAGTCGCCATGTTTTTCGCCTAAAAGTTTGCTCAACTGCTTGGTAATCTTGGTTCGTTCATCTACCATAACTGGCAGGAGTCCAAGTAATTCCAAATTATCGTTCATGTGGAACTCTTTCACTTCGTCCATTACGCTGAGTACTTCACTTACTCCCTTGACAGATAATGCTTCCATCTGTACAGGAATCAAAATCTTGCTCGCAGCAACCAAAGCATTATAAGTGTTCTTGGAAAGTGCTGGAGGACAGTCGATGAAAATGTAGTCGAAATCATCAAATACGTTTTTCAGTCCTTCTCCTGTCATGTCATGGCAATCGTTGTCCTGCAAGCATCCCAGTAATACCGTGTAGCTCTTCATCTGTTCTCTCAGTGAAGGGCCTCCTGGAAGGTGTTGTTCTATATTTTCCATCTGAGCAGATCCTGGAACTGCATATACCCCATTTTTACATTTGTAGACTGGCACACCACTCTGTTTGCACATGGCGTTGTATATGTTATCATTTTCGTTATCTCTCACTCCGAAAAGCGAAGAGAGGTTGCATTGTGGGTCTAAGTCTATTACCAGAACCCTGAGATTGTGATTCAACCGGACTATGCCAGAAGCCAGAGACTGCACAGTAGCCGTCTTGCCTACTCCACCCTTGTTGTTCACTACTGCAACAATTTCCTGTAGTTCATGTTTCATATTTCTTTTTTCCTTATTTCACGTTATTGTTTAATACAATTTACATATATTAGAATTGCTGGCAATTAGAATAAACGGATTGACTTATATTCTTTCGTTCGGAAAGACTAAAAGTCTTATTTCTGGATTATCTAATGTTCTTTAGTTCTAATATTGGTTGCAAAAATAGCCAAAATAGTTGATATAAAAGAATTTATCTTCTTATTTCTTTGTAAATATCCTATTTTTTATACTTTTCTAACAATCTTCATGAAGAATAAGCATCACTTCGATTATGCTACTAAACGAAAATATGAATATCCTAATAGACGGACAAATTAATTAAACTTATATATGAATATTCTATTAAACATATATTTATATAGACTTTTATACTAATAAATGAATATGCTAATAAATGACTATACTAACATATGAATAAACATATCTATGAATAGTCATATAAACTTAAGAACCGATAAACTAATAGCCGTAAAAACGTATGTTAGAATAGATGAAAAAATAAAAATACGTTTAAACAAATATACTAACTGCCAGCAATTATAATAATCTAATGATTGGCGAGATAAACATGTATATTACAAACCTAACATGTTAACAGTCTATAATTCAACATTTTAATTATCCTTTTTATAGAATATCTATCATGTATAAAGTTAGAATGTTAGTTTTGTCTAATTGCCTAATAAACTAAAATACGTATATTCAACAGGAACAGTTTGTATAAGATATGTTAATTTTTCCTCTAAGTGCATACAACCTATTGAAATTTTCAGTATCTTTACAGAGTAAACTGATGTCGAACCTTTAAAACTATAACATCATGAAAATTGGTATTCCAAAAGAGATTAAGAATAATGAGAACCGTGTTGGAATGACACCTGCAGGAGTAGCAGAATTCATTCGACATGGTCACGAAGTGATGGTTCAGCATACGGCTGGAGAGAACAGCGGATTTGCTGATGAAGCGTATGAAAAGGTAGGAGCTATAATCTTACCCGACATTCAGAGTGTATATCGTGAGGCGGAAATGATAGTAAAGGTGAAAGAGCCTATCGCTGAGGAATATCCACTTATCCATCAAGACCAGCTTGTATTCACTTATTTCCATTTTGCCTGTGACAAGGAACTTACCGATGCCATGCTCAAGAGTGGTGCTGTCTGTCTGGCTTATGAGACTGTGGAGACAGATAACCACCATTTGCCTTTACTCATTCCGATGAGTGAAGTAGCTGGAAGAATGGCCATTATTAATGGTGCTTTTTATCTGCAGAAGACAAAGGGAGGAAAAGGGAAACTGATGAGTGGTGTACCTGGTGTGAACCGCGTCAAGGTTTTGGTATTGGGCGGCGGAACCGTAGGAGAAGCTGCAGCAAGAATGGCTGCAGGAATGGGAGCTGATGTATGGATTACAGATATCAGTTTGCCTCGTCTTCGTCAGTTAGAGATGGAGCTGCCTATCAATGTACACACGCTCTATTCCAACGAGCATAATATTCGTAGAGAATTGACAGATGTGGATATCGTTGTGGGTAGTGTGCTCGTACCAGGTGATAAGGCGCCGCATCTTATCACGAAAGATATGTTGAAATTGATGGAGCCAGGAACTGTACTTGTTGATGTAGCAATCGATCAGGGTGGCTGTTTCGAGACATCGCATCCAACCACACATTCTGATCCGACATATATGGTCGATGGAATCGTTCATTATGCAGTAGCTAATATTCCTGGTGCTGTGCCGAATACCTCTACTACAGCCTTGACCAATGCTACGCTGAAATATGCATTGGCGCTTGCTGATAAGGGTTGGCGAAAGGCCTGCAAGGAAGATAAAGCCCTGTATAGGGGTTTGAATATCGTAAATGGAAAGGTGGTATTCAAGGCCGTAGCGGATGTCTTCGGACTGGAATATGAAGAAATGATACTCTAAGTAGAGTAGGGGAGGGTTCCATAACACAAAAGCTATGGGATCCTCTTTTAATAATATATTACGGAGAACAGAATACACTTTGTTTGATTTGAACGCTTACTGATAGCATTTTTTAGAGAAAAAGACTTAAAAACCGGGAAAATGTAAGGAAAATTGGAGAAAGTACAGGAATATGTGTAAAAAATAAGTTAATTGTATAACATTATGCTATAGTTTTAGATATTTTTTATACTTTTGTGCCATGAACATGAAGTTTAACTAACATTCAGTTATTATGAAGAAGAAAAAAAGCTTGTTGCTTTTCTTGGCAGCAACTTCAGCCAGCTTTGTGCAGGCTGCCCCCCCCATTTCAAACTAGTTTTGCGGCTGGTATTGAAAATGTGCAAGAAAAAGGTCATACCTTTGTAAAAGGAAGAGTGATTGATTCCGAGGGAAATCCTCTGGTAGGTGTCACGGTGCAGATCGAAGGCACAAGCTATGGTGTTATCACTGATGCTGATGGTAACTACATACTGGAATTTCCATCTATGGCGCATCCTAAAATTGTATTTTCCAGCATTGGTTACAAATCGAAGAGTATTGAATTTCGTGGCGTAAAAGAGCAGAACATGATGCTGGAGTTGGATCATGTTGCGCTGGATGATCTCGTTGTCATCGGTTACGGTAGCAAGAGCCGTAGGAATGTAACTACCGCTATTTCTACCGTGAGTCAGGAACAGATAAGCAAGTTGGCTGCTACCACACCAACCCTCGATGGTCTTCTTCAGGGTACTGTAAAGGGCGTATTGGCTACTACCGCAAATGGTGAGCCTGGTTCATCTCTCAAGTTAAACATCCGCGGTATTACATCTCCTTATCCCAAATCGGGTAAAGGTAACAACAACCAGCCTCTTTATGTCATTGATGGCGTTCCTACCTTTATGGAGGATACCGGCATCAACCCGCTCATCAATATCTCACCAAACGATATTGAGAGTATCGATGTGCTGAAAGATGCCGCAGCCACAGCCATCTATGGATCACGTGGAGCCAATGGTGTCGTTATTGTCAAGACCAAGAACGGAAAGCGCAATGAGAAGACCAAGGTAGATTTCGGCTACACATTCTCTTTCAGTAATCCTATCAAGAACTATAAGCCATTGAACATTTCTGAATACAAGAATGTGCAGGACGAGATTCTGCGTAATACTATAGACGGCATGAATGACGGCAGTTCGATAGTAGGTATGTATGGTTTTGATTATATTCTTAACCAGTATGGAAATGTTTCGCTCAATGAAGAAACGGGTCTTTATACCTATAATGGTCTTAATGAGAGTCTTTATGGCAAGGATAATGTCAACTGGGCAGATGAGGTAATCAACAAGAATGCACCTACACATCAGTATAATGTGGCTGTCAGAGGTGGAAGCAACAAAACCAACTATTCTTTCTCTTTCAACGGAATGAACCAGGAAGGTCTGTTACTCAATGACCGTATGGAGCGATATGGTGCAAGACTCTCTATAGATTCTGAAATCAACAAATACATCACCGTGGGAGGTGTGCTTGATTATACCTATTCTTCACGCAAGAGTGGAAGCAACGATCCTGCCTTGGGATATGATAATGACGGATGGATGACCCGTCCGGATTTGGCTGTACGCGATGCGGATGGCAATTTCCAGCGTGTAGATAAGTTCGGTCTTTATACCGATACCTATAATGATGCCAATGCGGTAGCTAAACTCCAGCGCAAGACGAAGTATGAAAATGATCAGTTCTCTGGCAATGCTTATATTGATATTAAGCCTGTCAAGGGATTGACCCTTCATGCTGATGCCAATATATCCAGATTCATCTTCAGCAATAGTTATTTCTCGCCAAAGATTACACTCCCGGAACAGTTGGGTATGGAGCCAACATCAACCTTGGCTGAGAGCAACTATCGCAACACCAATACTTCTATCAATTTCCGTGCCGACTACAAGTTTACGCTTACCGAAGCTCATCGTTTTGACGTGATGGCTGGTTATAGTGCTGACAGGTATTGGAGCAAGGAACACGACCAGGCTTATAGTGGTTTTCCTAACGATGATGTATTGAACAATGCCAGTTCTGCAACCACCGTCAATAAGCCAACCGAGACTTATTCCAAGAGTGGTCTTAATTCTATCTATGGTCGTTTGAGCTATGATTTCCTCTCACGTTATCTGCTTGATTTCAGTCTTCGTTCCGATGAGTCATCAAAATTTGGACCGGGTAACAAGCGCGGTACTTTCCCTGCAGTTTCTCTGGCCTGGCGCATCAATCAAGAGCCTTTCCTGGAATCTGTAAGAGATATTGATGATCTGAAGTTCCGTTTGAGTTGGGGTAAGACTGGTTCCACCAACGTATCAGACTTTTCTTATATCCAATATTTCAATGGTAATCAGTATGGCGGACAGAGCGGACTCACCCTTGCTTCTACTTATCCAAACAAGAACATCAAGTGGGAGATGACAACCGAGTATAATGCTGGTGTCGACTTTACTTTATTCAATGGTCGTCTGACTGGTAGCTTTGATATCTATCATCGTAAGACTGATGGCGCCTTGGCTCCAGCTCCTATCGCCCTTGAGTTTGGTATCGGCACCTATTACAGCAATATTCTTGATCTTACCAACAATGGTTTTGAATTCTCTATCGGTGGTGATGTGGTTCGTACCAAGGATTTCACCTATAACACTATGCTCAGTATCTCATCCAACAGGAATAAGATTAGCAAGCTCAATGGTTCAACTCTCGATATGATGCATCAGGATCTCTATATGGAAGGCCATGCCATGGGAACCGTGAAGGGATATAAAGTGGCAGGCATCTACCAGAGTCAGGATCAGATTAGTAAGTTAAACGAACAGGCTATGGACAAGGGATATGATTTCTATCAGGATGGAGCTGCTGTAGGTGACTACATGTATGTAGATACCAATGGTGATGGCTATATTTCAGAGGCCGACCGTACGGCGATTGCCAACCCAGAGCCAAAGGTATTCGGAGGATGGTCAAACACCCTTTCATATAAGAATTTCACGCTCTCTATGCTCTTCCAGTATCAGTTTGGTGGTGATGCCTACTACAGCACGATGCAGGAATCAGCCAGTGGAGCCATCGGTATGAGTATCTTGCGCGAGATGTATGGCAACACCTGGACACCGGATCGCACCGATGCCAAGTATGCCAAGTTGATGTGGATGCCTAGTGTCTATACCAACACACAGGCCAACGACCGCTATGTATATTCCAACTCATACTTCCGTTTGCGCAACATCACGCTCTCTTATACCTTTGAGCCAGCATGGTTAGAGCGCTTGCATGTGAGTGGTGCATCGGTGTTCTTCACCGCTACCAATCTCTTTACCATTACCGATTGGCCAGGTTTGGATCCAGATATGGCAGCCACAAATGCCTTTACCAAGACAACCGAGACCAAGGATGTATATCCAATGAGCCGTTCGTTCTCATTCGGTCTCAAATTGCAATTCTAACTCATTCAAAGAAACGAAGATTATGAAACATATAAGATATCAATTTCTGGCGTTACTGTCAGTATCAGCGCTCACATTCACATCGTGCGACTTGATAGGCAGCATCGATGATATGGAACCAGACCATGTGGTAACCGATTTGAATTATATTACCGATGCCGCATCTGCTCAGACTGCTCTCAATGGTGTTTACGCTTCCTGGCGCAGTACAGGTGTATCTTACTTGAGATATGGTATCGCCTCTATGGCGCATACCCAGACTCAGGCGATGGTGATGGGTGTAGATGAGTTTGCGGCAGAAAACATCCAGACCAATAACAGTAATGTGGAGACTGCCTATACAGCCTACTACAATGTCATCAATACCGCCAACACCTTCCTGGTTCACATCAATAAGCAGATACCAGGCATGACAGAGGAAAAACGTACCGAGATGATTGCAGAGGCTCGTTGCCAGCGTGCTTTGGCTTATCTCACTCTCCTGAAATGTTTCGGAGAATACTGGAAGCAGGATTCCCAATACGGAGTCTGCCTCTTCAAGGATGAGTTGGTAAGAGATAATCAGGTTCGTCAGCGTTCATCTGTAGCTGATACTTACAAGCTGATTTCTGAAGATCTCGATTATGCCATCGCCCATTGCGAACAGCATCCGGTAGATCATTATCATATGAGCAGTCTTTTTGCCAAGGCTTTGAAGGCAAAGATGTATTTTGCTCAGGATAACTATCCGGAGGCAGCAAGATTATCTGAAGAAGTGATTAATGAGGCTGAAGCAGCAGGATATGAACTGGAGAGCGACTATGCTAATATCTTTACAGAACAGTTCAATTCCAAGGAGATGCTTTTCGCCCCTTATACTGCTAATCCGAATGAATTGATGGATGCTTCTTGGTTTGCCTTTTCTCCAGGTTCACTCCTCAAGAAGGTGGCAGATGATTTAGTTCCAGATGATGAAACAGGTGGAGATATCGTTGTTCCAGATCCGGGAGAGGGTGGGGATGTAGTAGTTCCTAATCCAGGTGAAGGCGGTGATGTTGTATTGCCTGGTGATGGAGATGATGGTGGAATAGTTATCCCTGGTGGTGATGGTGGCGATTTCCCATTCCCTCCAGGTGAAGATGATGCAGCTTCCTACGATCCTCTTTATACTTGGGCATACACGGGTAAAGGCATGACTGGAATTGCCAAGTACAGCAAGTTGACTCCTGAGTTTATGTTCGAAGACTCCTATTACTTCATGCGCCTTGCCGAAGTTTATTATATCGCTGCCGAAGCAGAGGCTCGTCAGGGTCAGTATGCTAAGGCTCGTACGCTCTTGGCTACAGTCATCGAACGTGCTGGATATACTGAGGACGATGTGAACGCTATTGCCGACAGTGATCTTCTGGGTGAAATCCTCAAGCATAAGTTGTGTGATATGAGTAACGAAAATCTGGAAGAATGGTTCGATCTTTGCCGTTATAACCGTCAGGGTGGTTTCGAGAGTTGGACAGAAGATGAGAAAGCAGAACTTCCTAGCTTCCGCCGATATCTTCTTCCTATACCAAAGGCATCTATGGGAGCCAATAATCTTCTGGTTCAGAATCCGGAATATGTGAATCAATAAACATTATATAATAAATAATATCGAGAAAAATGAATAAGATGAAAATGAAAACTTGCATGTTGACTCTTGCCGGTCTTGTACTTGCAATGGCTGCTAGTGCGCAGAATTTTGTGATGAAAGGTAAGGTTAAAGGTAACGTGGACGGCTGTTCTGTCATGTTGCAGAAGTATGGATTGGAAGGTGTTACCAATCTGGATAGCGTTACAATCAAGAATGGTGAGTTCACCCTCAAGGGGGTAGTTAACCAGCCTGAGCAGTATCAGATGGTTATTGATATGAACAAGCCTGGTACAGCTGAGCCTGACTATCAGAAAATATTCTCAACAAGAGTCTATGTAGAGAATAAGCCGATGACCTACGATGTAGATCTTACCGGTTTTCCTGCAGAGCGTGATATGAGTATGATAGAGCCTGTTGTAAAGGGTTCTACCACTCAGGATATTTATCAGGCTTATCTTGAACTGATGTCACCTATTCAGGACAAGATGCACAAGATGGATGATAGTATCAACCAGACTACCGATTTGGCACAGCGTGTATCCCTTGCCAAGGAAGCCATCAAGTTGCAGGAGGAAATGCGCCATCAGACCAGTCTGTTTATTCAGCAGCATACCACTTCTCTGGTAGCCTTCGACTTGCTTCTCGAGAGTTTCTCTTCTTTACCAACCCCATATACCTCTCAGCAGATTGACGAGATGATGGGCTGGTTGAAGAACGACTGGAGTTCTTCTGCACAATATCCGATGCTGCAGATGCAGGCAGAGATGGCAAAGCATACAGCTATCGGCAACCATTATATCGATGGTACCGTTGTCACTCCTGAAGGCAAGCAGGTGAAGCTTTCTTCACTTATCAAGAAGGGTGAATACACCATGTTGGAGTTCTGGGCTTCCTGGTGTCGTCCATGCCGTCAGGAGATTCCACATCTCAAGAAGGTACACGAGAAATACAAGGATTTCAACATCATCAGTATTTCCGTAGATGAGAGAGATGCCGACTGGAAAAAGGCAATGGCCAAGGAAGGAATGACCTGGACACAGGTTCGCAATCCTGAAGGTTTTGGCGGTATGGTGATGGGCGAGTATGGCATCAATGGTATTCCAGCTTGTCTTATCCTAGATAAGGATGGCAATTTCTATAAGACCAACATGCGTGGTGCTTATCTTGATGCTTTCTTATACGATTACTATAAGGAATAAAATAGTTTAGTGCATAAAATATTCCCCGATATGAATCCTCAGTATTCCTGCAGGATTCGTATCGGGGAATTTTGTTGATGAATTGTATGAAGGATAGATCTTCGCGAAATGAAAATCTATCATTGTAACTTTACCATGCCTCCAGTTTATCTGCAATCTCTGGCATCTTATCCTTGGTGAATACAGGATTCTTACCTTCCTTCTTCTGTTGGCGATAGTCTTTCAACAGGAAGACGGCCTGGCGGGAAAGCAGGACGATGGCTACGAGATTGCAGAGGGTGAGAAGAGCCATCGTGATATCTGCAAAACTCCATGCAAAATCCAGAGATACTACTGCTCCGACCATCACCATTGCTGCTACAGCAAGACGATAGACAAATACACCCAGCTTGGAGTCCCTGATATATCTCACGTTGGTTTCTCCATAATAATAATTGCCGATGATGCTACTAAAGGCAAACAGCCATATCATTACCGCAACAAACGGATTGCCGATGTTTCCGATTTCGTGGGTCAGGGCATCCTGGGTGAGTTGAATTCCATTTGAAGCCGTAAGATCCACACCGCTCACCAGGATGATGAAAGCGGTGCAGGAACATACTACCAGCGTATCTGTAAAAACACCCAAAGCCTGTATCAATCCCTGTTTTACAGGATGACTGACTGTAGCTACCGCAGCAGCATTCGGTGCACTACCTTCACCTGCCTCATTACTGAACAGACCTCGCTTGATACCCTGTATCACAGTAACGCCAAGAACTCCGCCAGCAGCCTGATTGAATCCGAAAGCATTCTCAACAATGGTAAGCAGAACCTTTGGCAGACTGGTGATATTCCAAACAACAACACCTACAGCTATCAGAAGATAAATGACAGCCATCACAGGAACCACGGTAGAAGAGAACTTAGCCACTCTATGGATACCACCGAAGATGATGAGCAGGGTGAGCACAGTGAGGGCAATTCCCATGGTGGCAGGCTCGATGCCAAAAGCCTTCTGCCATGCCAGACAGATAGTATTGCTCTGCACTGAATTATAGGCAAAGCCGAAGGTAATGATCATCAGCACGGCAAAAAGAATACCCATCCATCCCTTTCCCAAACCATACTTCATATAATAGGCCGGTCCGCCATAGAAAGATGTTTTGCCTTTTCGCTTGTAAAGTTGGGCGAGAGTTGATTCTATGAAAGCTGATGCTGAGCCAAGCAAAGCCAGCATCCACATCCAGAATACAGCTCCCGGACCACCGATGCTGATAGCAGTAGCCACACCGGCAAGGTTACCGGTGCCAATACGGCTAGCCAATGCTACCACAAATGCCTGGAAGGAAGAAATGTGTTTCATTTCGCCATCCACTTTCACCTCCATCGACAGTTCATCGTGTCCTATCTCTTCCGGTTGTACCTTGTCGGGATGAACCAGCAGCCTGATCATCTCTCTGATAAGGCGGAACTGGACGAAACGGGTACGCCAAGTGAAAAACAGGGCACAGCATATCAAGACGGTGATGATGATATACGACCAAAGGAAATCGCTAACCTGAACTAAAATGTTTTGTATTGAATCTATCATTTATCTATTTAAAACTTATTATTTCTTTACTTTTTTATAACCTTCAGAACCTGGTCAGCAATACTTTTCATTCCCTTGATAGTAGGGTGACCGTTTTTCTTATCAATATCATGAAGAGCAATGACAGGAACCTGATATTTGTTGCAGATCTTTTTTACTGACTCATTGATTACATCCTTGAGTTCAGAGTTTAAGATGAAATATACCTCTACATTAGGATAATGCTGTCGTATATCTGAAAGCAGCTTGGCCATGGCTGGGCGGAAACAGTACAAATCTGCGCGCTTCCAGCCGCTATACTGATAGTTGCCGAGCGGGGCATCAGCCCAGTTGTCATTCGTAGCACCGCAAATCAGGATGATATCCGGATTGCCAAGAAGAGAACTTCGGGTGATGAAAGAACGGTCGGTATAATCTTCGTCACGATAGCCAGTGTTGCAGATGGTAGCACCAGAATAGGAATTGATATTTCCCATCTTATAGCCTCCTTCCTTGATTACTTGCCACCACCAGGTTTGCTCAACCTTGTTTACATCTGTAGTTTCTGGTGGAGTAGTAGGTGAGTACCAGGTGGCATAACCCTTAGGAATGAACCCCTCGAAAGTGGAATACGAGTCACCGAGAACGGCAACGGTCTGCTTCACCTGTGCCATGAGCGGCATGAAGGTGAGCATAATGAAAGAAATGATAATCGTAAATCTTTTCATGATGCTTGTCTTTGTTTTGATGCTTCTTATGTAATTCTGTTGCAAAAGTAATATAAATATGTGAATAGACAAAAAATATCGGAGGAAAATTCATCTTTCTGTTTCTATTTTTGTCTAAAACTAAGCATGATTTGAGCTATACCATAATTTAATCATGTGCGCGCACCAGCGCATATACACGCAAGCGTACGCATGCATATATATAATAATGTATACACAAAAAATCGATTGCATAAAGTCTTTATAGATGTTAAAAAACGACTAAAAAAGCAACTTTTTTGCGAAAAGATTTGGTGGAATGAAAAATAGTTAGTACTTTTGCACTCGCTTTTGAGAAATACACTTTCTCTTAGCAACAAAAGAAAGAGTTCTTTGAAAGATTTTACATAAACAGACAAGTAGTACAAGAAGCGGTTAACTTCTTAGAAATAAGAAAGTTGACTGGGTAAAAGAAACGAACCGTCAAGCAATTGACAAGTCAGGTTTACTAAGCTTCAATAAACGAAAAGGATATTCGTCCTAAGTACAGACAACAAACAAACCAAGCCGCAAGGCTAGGTAAAAATGATATTTTACAATTTTTGGAGCAGCGAGAGAAATGAAAGCTTGCTTTTATTTCCGAGTCGTGACAAAAATGTAGAGGATACTTTACAATGGAGAGTTTGATCCTGGCTCAGGATGAACGCTAGCTACAGGCTTAACACATGCA